>JAEAMG010000752.1_pt1 | contig 32215 bp, 31 predicted proteins | sample 8958741 | NCBI WGS metagenome assembly JAEAMG01 (sample SAMN16933256, study PRJNA681125) | bioreactor sludge metagenome | isolation source: anaerobic bioreactor treating anionic surfactant - SDBS | place: India: Bengaluru | collected 2019-02-28 | reverse complement strand
GCTTGAAGTGTACAGACAGGTCTGTCTATTATCCAGTGCACAACAACCACGAGGGTGTGACCATGAAACTCCACGACATGACGCTGTCCGGCAATTGCCACAAGGTGCGCCTGCTCCTCAGCCTGATCGGCCAGCCTGTCGAGCTGCTCCCGGTCGACCTGCTGAAGGGCGAGCAGAAGCAGCCGGCGTTTCGCGCCATCAATCCGCGCGGGCAGGTGCCTGCGCTGGAAGATGGCGAGTTCCGCCTGGGCGATTCGCAGGCGATCCTGGTCTACCTGGCGCGGCGTTATGCCGATGAGTGCTGGTACCCGCTGGAGGCCGAAACGCAGGGTCGGATCGCCGGCTGGCTGAGCTTCGCCGCCAATGAAACGCAGCACGGCCCGGCCACGGTGCGGGTGGGCAAGCTGTTCGGCATGCCGATCGATGCGGAGCTGGCGCAGGCCCGCGCGCTGAGCGCGTTGCGCGTCCTCGAACGGCATCTGGCCGTGCACGACTGGCTCGCGGAAACGGCGCAGCCGACCATTGCCGACATCGCCGTGTATCCCAATGTCGCGCTGGGCGGCGACGGCGGTCTGGACCTCAGCCAATATCCGGCGCTGCAAGCCTGGTTCGCCCGCATCCGCGCGCTGCCCGGCTATGTCGGCATGCCTGGGTTGTAAGGCCATGTTCGCGCGAAACGGCCGGGCGCCCGCCAAGCGTTTCCGGTCGTCAACCGGGGCGGCACGACTGCTGGGGCTGCTCGCGATGCTCATGCTCGGTGTGGTAGGCAGCGCGGCGGCTGCCGACGGGGTGCGCTTCAGCCTGGTCAAAACGGCGCAGAGCGACAGCCGAAGCGAATATTCCTGGCGCCGCGGCGGCTGGCAGCAATCGCCGCCGGTCAACCACCTGGCGATCCTCATCGAGCATGGCCAGACCCGCTTGCTGTTCGGCACCGGGCTGGGGCGCCAGATCGATGCCCAGGTGGATGCCGAGGTGCCGTGGCGCCTCAAGCATTACGGCGAGGTACATGCGGTACGCGACCAGCTCGAGCGTGACGGTCTGACGGTCGATCGCATTCTGCTCGGCTGCGTGCGCTGGGAGCACGCGTCCGGGCTGGCCGATTATCCGGAGGTGCCCGTCGCGGCCAGTGCGGACAGTCTGCGCTACCTGCGGGCCGCGACACCGCCTGCGGTGTTGCCGAGCCAGTTCCGCCATGCGGTCCGCTGGCAGACGCTGCAGTTCGAGTCCGGACCGTATCTTGGCTATGCGCGGAGTCTGGACCTGTTCGGTGACGGTGCGCTGGTGCTGGTGCCGCTGGAAGGGCATGGCGCGCTTGGGATTTTCCTGACGCTGGCCGACGGGCGCCGCTTCTTCTTCCGTGGCGACGGTCAATCTGCGCAGCGACCTGAGGCGGCAGCGGCCGTTGCGCCGCTGACGGAGGCCGCTGCGCAAGCCGCGCTGGGCTTTTATCCACGCTGGATTCAGTGAAGGCGAGACGCGGTAAAAAAACCTCACGAACAACCTCCATTTAGGCAATGCGTTGCCAGGCGGATTAAGCCATGATGTGCCAAACGTGAAGACTGCGTCACAGTCTGATTGGCTAATCGTGCCGAAGAGCCGAAGCAGGTCTGCCGCGATGAAAACGGAAAACTACGCGCCGCTGGCGAGTGTCATCGATCTGTTGCTCGACGCCATCTGCGTCGTCGATGCGCAGGGCAATTTCGTTTTCGTCAGCGCGGCCTGCGAGCGCATCTTCGGCTATACGCCGGAGGAGATGCTCGGCAAGCGGATGATCGAGATGGTCTATCCCGAGGATCGAGCGCGTACTTTGGCCGCGGCGGAGGAGGTGATGGTCGGCCAGCCGCTGCTGCATTTCGAGAACCGCTACGTGCGCAAGGACGGCACGGTCGTGCACATCATGTGGTCGGCCTGCTGGTCGACCGACAACAAGCTGCGCATCGGCGTGGCGCGGGACATCACCCGGCGCAAACAGTCCGAAGCGATGCAGGCGGCGCTCTATTCGATCTCCGAAGCGGCGCACGCGGCCAAGGACCTTGCCGCGCTGTATCAGCAGATCCACCTGACCGTGGCCCAGCTACTGCCGGTCGACGATTTCATCGTTGCCATTCGTGATTCCGCCAGCGGCGAATTGGGCTACCCCTACCAGGCGCTCGCGCCCGATTCGCTAGCCCCACCGCCGGAGCCGGTGGCTTCCCTGTGTTTTTCCGTGCTGCATGGCGGCCAGCCGCTGCGCTTCAATGCGCAATCGGTGCCGATGCTGGTGCTGCCGTTGAACAGCGCCGATGCGGCGTGCTGGCTGGGCGTGCCGCTCAACTCGCGCGAAGGCGTGATCGGCGCGCTGCTGCTGAAGAGCAAAGGCGTGCCGTACACCGAGAAAGACCAGGAGCTGTTGCAGTTCGTGTCCACCCAGGTGGTCACCGCCATCGAGCGCAAGCAGCTGTACGCACGTCTGCAGCGCATGGCCCAGTACGACGAACTGACCGGCGTGCCGAATCGTGCCTGCTTCGCCGACCGCCTGGGCACGGCGCTGGCACGGGTGCGGCGCAACGGTGGACGGTTCGCCTTGCTCTACATCGATCTGGATCGTTTCAAGCAGGTCAACGACAGCTTCGGCCACAGTGCCGGCGATCATCTGCTGCGGGCGGTCGCCGAGCGGCTGGTGCACTGTGTGCGCGACAGCGATACGGTCGCCCGGCTGGGCGGCGACGAGTTCGTGGTGTTGCTGGAAAGCATCGCGCATCCGGCGGACGCCGAGCGGGTCGTCGACAAGATTCGCGCGGCGTTCGAGCAGCCGGTGGATCTGGTCGGCCACCAGCTGGTTGCTGGCCTGAGCATCGGCATCGCGCATTATCCCGAGGACGGCGAGGCCGAGGCGCAACTGCTCAAGCAGGCCGACGACCGCATGTACCTGATCAAGGCGCGCCGCCGCCAGCAGCCGCTGGATTGCGCCTGACTCAATCGTCGCGGGTCAGCACTTCCAGCAGTTCGATCTCGAAGTGCAGATTCGAATTCGGCTTGATGTGCGCGCCGACCTGGCGCTCGCCATAGGCCAGATGCGCTGGCACGAACAGCTTGCGCTTGCCGCCGACCTTCATGCCCATCAGACCGATATCCCAACCCTTGATCACCCGTCCGCTGCCGATCACGCATTGAAAGGGCTTGCCGCGTTCGTAGGAGGAATCGAACACGGTGCCGTCTTCCAGCGTGCCGCGGTATTGGGTGGTGATCAGCGCGCCCTTGACCACGGCCTTGCCGTCGCCGGGCTGGATATCCTCGATCAGCAGCTCGTCGCTCATCGTCGTCTCGCAAACGTTGGGAAAGGGGCGGCTTTTTCGCAGGAATCGCGCGCCCTGGCAAGCGTGCCCGGGCGTTCAGAACGACTTGAGCATCCGCCCCAGCAGCGCCATTGCGTCTTCGCTGCGGGCGTCCCACGGGTGCCCGTGGTTCAGCCGCGCGCAGTTGCGAAAGCGCCGGGTCGCCGAGAAGATCGGCCCCGGGGCCAGGCTGATGCCCTGCGCCAGCGCCAGTTGCAGCAGCTGCAGCGAATCGACCTGTTCGGGGAATTCGAACCAGAGAAAATAACCGCCGCTGGGCCGCGTGACCCGCGTGCTGGCCGGGAAATGCCGGGCGGCGGAGGCGAGCATCGCGCCCTGCTGCATTTCCAGCGCATGGCGCAGCTTGCGCAGGTGACGGTCATACCCGCCATGCTGCAGGTAGTCGGCGATGGCGGCCTGCGCCGGCACCGAGGGTGAGATAGTGGTCATCAGCTTGAGCCGGGCGATCTGCTCGGCAAAGCGCCCGCCGGCGACCCAGCCGACGCGGTAGCCGGGCGCCAGGCTCTTGGAAAAGGAGCCGCAGTGCATCACCAGGCCGTCGCGGTCGTGGCTCTTTACCGGGCGCGGCGGCTCGCGGGTGAAGTACAGCTCGGCGTAGACGTCGTCCTCGATCAGCGGCACCTGATGGCGCTGCAGCAGCTCGTAGAGCTGCTGCTTCTTCGCCTCGCCCATGCTCGCGCCGAGCGGGTTCTGCAGGCTGCTCATGAACCAGCAGGCCTTGATCGGCAGGTGCGCCAGGCGGTCGGCGAGGATGTCGAGGTCGATGCCTTCGCGCGGGTGGACGGGAATCTCCACCGCCTTGAGCTTGAGCCGTTCCAGCACCTGCAGCGTGGCGTAGAAGGCCGGCGCCTCGATCGCCACCAAATCGCCCGGCTCGGTCACCACCTGCAGGCAGAGGTTCAGCGCCTCCATGGCGCCGGTGGTGATCACCAGCTCGTCCATCGGCAGCATCACGCCGCTGACCATGTAGCGCAGGGCGATCTGCCGGCGCAGGTCGGGATTGCCGGCGGTCATCTCGGCGATCACCTCGCGCGCCGGCATGTCGCGCACGCTCTGCGCCATCGAGCGCGCCAGGCGCGGCAGCGGAAACAGCTCGGGACTGGGAAAGGCCGAACCGAACGGCACCGTGGCCGGATCGCGCAGCGAGGCGAGCACCGAGAACACCAGTTCGCTGACGTCCACATCGGTGGTTTCCGCGGGGCGCGCGCCGATCTCCGGCTCGTGCAGCGGACGTTTGGCGTGTTCGCGGACGAAATAGCCCGAGCGCGCCCGCGCCTGGATCAGCCCGCGATCCTCCAGCAGGTAGTAGGCCTGGAACACCGTGGACGGGCTGACGCCGTAGGTGCGGCTGGCGTGGCGCACCGAGGGCACCTTCTGTCCGGGGGCGAGCACGCCGCTGCGGATCAGCTCGGCAATCTCGTCGGCGAATTTTTCGTAGCGCTTCATCGGGGCCCTGGCGGTGGCGGGTAGAGCGGCCAGTCTACTGGCGCAGCGCGGCGAGGGGAGCGACGAAGGTGCTCGGCGTGCGCACCCGGCTGGCCGGCTCGGCCAGGTCGTGGACCTCGAAGTGCAGTTCTCGGCTGAATTCGCGCGTGCCGTCGAGCAGCGCGACGCTGACCGGCAGATCGGCGATCTCGCCCGGTGCCAGGCTGACTTCGTTCGGGCCGTGCAGGGCGAACGGACCATCCGTCAGCGTCAGTGCATAGCGGCGCGGCTGCTGCGTCTTGTTGATCAGCTTGAGGCGATACATGTTCTCGATCTGCCCCTGCATGTTCTCGCGGTACAGCGTGCGGTCGCGGGTGACGTCCACCGGTGGGGCAAACCTGTACGCACAGCGTGCAGTCGATGCAGTCGCCCAGATTCTGCGCGCGCGGGTCGCTGTCCTTGCGCCGCGCGCCGCGGGCTTCGCCACGCGCGGCATCATAGGAGACCAGCAGGGTATCGGCGTCGAACATCACGCTCTGGAAGCGCGAGTACGGACACATGTGCAGGCACACCTGTTCGCGCAGCCAGCCGGCGTTGAGGTAGGTGGCGGCGGTGAAGAACAGCAGCCAGAAGGCGCTGGTGAGGCCGATATCCAGGCGCGTGAGGTCACCTACCAGTTCGCGCACAGGCGTGAAGTAGCCGACGAAGGTCAGCGCCGTGGCCAGGCTGATCGCCAGCCACAGCGCGTGTTTGGCGCTGCGGCGCAGCAGCTTGCCGGGCGACCAGGGCGCGGCGTCGAGCTTGATGCGCTGCAGGCGGTCGCCTTCGGTGACTTTCTCCGCCCACATGAACATCCAGGTCCAGCTGCTCTGCGGGCAGGCGTAACCGCACCAGACGCGGCCGGCCAGTACGGTGATGAAGAACAGGCCGAACGCCGCGATGATCAGGAGCGCCGAGAGCAGGATGAAATCCTGCGGCCAGAAGGTCGCGCCGAAGATATGGAACTGCTGCTGGCCGAGATCCCACAGCACCGCCTGGCGACCGTCCCAGTTCAGCCAGACGGTGCCGAAGTAGAGCAGCATGAGCAGGCCGCCGCCCAACAGGCGCAGGTTGCGGAAATAGCCGCTGAAGCTGCGGGTGTGAATCGGCCCGCCGCTTTGCGCGGGCGTGAGGCGAATGGGCGTGCTCGCGTCGACGGTTTCGATGAGTTGTGCGGGGATGCGGTCGTTCATTTGGCGCTCGCCTCATGGGCAGTTCGGGCGAGCGGATGATCGGTGGCGCGACAGCTGCATAACAGACTCAGATGAAACGCATAAATACGGATCAGATGGAGCTCAAGCGCGGTGACCGGACCGTACTGGCGCGCGCCTTTGACCTGTATCAGTACCCTGGTTTGTATACGGCTGATCCGCTTTTTTTACGTGCATCTGATCCTGTTGCGCAACGGCCGCTGCGTCCATAGTCGGAGCCTTTTGCATCGAGGAGGACGCCGGCAATGAACCAGCAACCGCGGCACGGGGAGGGCGCACGATGATTCTTCAAGGGTTGACCTGGCTGGTGCTGCTGCAGCTGCTTGGCCATGTGCTGAATCTCGTACTGCTGCCGGCGTTGCCGGGGCCGATTCTCGGCATGCTGCTGCTGTTCGTCCTGCTGCTGGCGCGTCGCGGAATTCCCGAGTCGCTGGAAAAGACCGCCGCGCTGCTGCTGCAGTACCTGCCGCTGCTATTGATCGTCCCGGCCGCCGGGATCATGACCAGCGGCTCGGCACTGCTCGATGACCTGCCGGCCATCGCCGCGGGGCTGGTGCTGTCGCTGCTGATTACCGTGCCGTTCTGTGGCTGGCTGATGCAGCGGCTGATCCGCCGTCAGGAGCGACGTGCGGAGGATCAGGCATGAGCGTGCTCGACTGGCGCTTGGCCTGGAATGACGTGCTGGCGCATTCACTGTTTGCCGTGGTGCTTACGCTGATTGCCTTCCAGCTGGCGCTGATGCTGTACCGGCGCAGCGGCTGGTTGGTGTTGCAGCCGGTGATGATCGGCATGCTGCTGGTGGTCGCGACGCTGACGCTGGTCGGCGTGGAGTACCCGCGCTACCGCGAGGGCGCCGCACCGATCGCCATGCTGTTGGGGCCGGCGACCGTGGCGCTGGCGGTGCCGCTGTACCGTCACCTGCGGCGCATTCGCCAGTTGTTCTGGCCGATCGTCATCACGCTGGTGGTCGGCGGGCTGCTCTGTGTGGCGCTCACCCTGGCCATCGCCTGGCTGCTGGGCGCCGAACTGCCGGTGCTGATGAGCCTGGCGCCGAAGTCCGCGACCATGCCGATCGCCATGCTGGTGGCCGAGGAGCTGGGCGGCCTGGCTTCGCTGGCGGCGGTGTTCGTCATGCTCACCGGTGTCATCGGTACCGCGCTGGGACCGCTGCTGCTGCGCTGGGCGGGCGTGGAGCACCCGGCGGCGCGCGGCTTGAGTTACGGCATCAACGCGCACGCCATCGGCACCGCCCGGGCGCTGGAGGAGGGCGACGAGTGCGGCGCCTTCGCGGCGCTGGGCATGAGTCTGCTGGGCATTCTGATCGCGCTGCTGCTGCCGTTCGCGCTGGGGTGAGGAATGCCGAGCGGGGTGGGCGCATTTGTGGCGATAATCCACGCCCCGTTCGACCCCGCAAAGGAATCCGTCATGGTGGTTTTCGAGATCCAACCGATGAGCGCCGAGCGTTATCGGCAGCAGACGCGGCGCAGCACGATGGTGGTCATCGCGATCTTCGCCGTGCTGGCAATGGGGTTTGCCGCGGTGGCGGTGGCGTTGTTCGGCGAGCCGGGCGGCGACAACCTGCGCTGGAACATCGGCGGCGTGCTGGCTGGCTTGCTGCTCACCGTGGTGCTGGTGCGTGCGCTGTTCTGGCAACAACCCTGGATGGCGGCTGCCGCCTATGGCTGGCGGCTCAAGCGCAGCCTGATGAGCGTCACCAACCTGATGCATCAGGTGCAGGCCGGCGTCGCCGCACGTGATCCGCAGGCCATGCAGCTGCTGCGTTTCTACCATCTGGGGCTCACCCAGATGCACCAGCTGGACGGTAACAGCGTCGCGCTCAGCGATGCGACGCGCGAGATCGACCAGCACCGCGAACTGATGGAGTCGCTGGGCATGGATATCGATCAGCGGCAGCTCGATAGCGCCTGGCTGGAAACGGTCAAGCGCTTCCCGGCGGCGAAGAAGTAACGGCTGCAAGGTGGTATCGACCGCCTATCTATCGATTTAATCGATATTTTGCGCGCGAAAATTGCGCTCATTACTTCATTGAATCAATACATCATGGCTCCACATTCGCTGCGCCGGTCCTGTCGGGCAGCCTAGAGGAGATTGCCATGATCGAACTGCGTCCCCATGCCGGCCTTGGCCATGCCCATCACGGCTGGCTGAATGCCCGTCACCATTTTTCCTTCGCCGACTATCACGACCCGGCACGCATGCACTGGGGCCGGTTGCGGGTCTGGAACGACGACACCATCGCGCCGCAGTCGGGTTTCCCGGCGCATCCGCACCGCGACATGGAAATCATCACCTACGTGCGCCAGGGCGCCATCACCCACGAGGACAGCCTGGGCAATCGCGGCCGCACGGTTGCCGGTGATGTGCAGGTCATGAGCGCCGGCACCGGCATCGTCCACAGCGAGTACAACCTGGAGGACGAGGAAACCCGCATCTTCCAGATCTGGATCTTCCCCGAGCGCTCCGGCCTGGCGCCGTCCTGGGGTACCCGGCCGTTTCCCCGCGGCGAGCGCGCCGGCGCGTTCGTCACGCTGGCCAGCGGCATACCGGACGATGCCGAGGTGCTGCCGATCCGTGCCAATGCACGATTGGTGGCGGCGACGCTGGCGGCCGGGCAAAGCGCCGACTATTCCATAGGGAACGGCCGCAAGGTCTATCTGGTGCCCGCCAGTGGGCGCCTCGACATCAACGGCGTGCAGGCCGCGGCCGGTGACGGCGTGGCGGTGCGCGATGAAGCGCAACTGACCGTCACGGCGTTGGAAGACAGCGAGATCGTGTTGGTTGACGTGACCTGAGCCGGATTGACGTTGCACCTGTTTCACCGGGTTGCCGGAACGATGGACAACTCGCACTTTCAGAAACCCCGAACCCTCCCAGGAGATAGCAAGATGGCGAAGATTCTCGTGCTGTATCACTCGATGTACGGCCATATCGAAACGATGGCCAATGCCGTGGCCGAGGGCGCGCGCCGCGTCGCCGGTGCCGAGGTGACCATCAAGCGCGTGCCGGAAACCATGCCGGCCGAGGTATTCAAGAATGCCGGCGGCAAGACCGATCAGGCGGCGCCCGTGGCGAGCCCGGCCGAGCTGCCCGATTACGACGCGATCATCTTCGGTACGCCGACCCGCTTCGGCAACATGTCCGGGCAGATGCGCAATTTCCTCGACCAGACCGGCGGCCTGTGGGCCAAGGGCGCGCTGCACGGCAAGGTCGCCAGCGTGTTCAGCTCGACCGGCACCGGCGGCGGCCAGGAGATGACCATCACCTCGACCTGGACCACCCTGGCGCACCACGGAATGATCATCGTGCCGATCGGTTATGGCACCAGCGAGCTGTTCGACATCTCCGAAACCAATGGCGGCACACCCTATGGCGCCACCACCATCGCCGGCGGCGACGGCTCTCGCCAGCCTTCGCAGAAGGAGCTGAACATTGCGCGCTTCCAGGGCGAGCACGTCGCCAAGCTGACGGTGAAGCTCAAGGGCTGAGGCTGCCCGCCGTTTCCGTGCCGCGCGCCTGCGCGGCGTTGCTGCACCCGCCGTGCCGGCTGTCCGCTGGTGCGGCGTTCCCGCCCCTGTTGAAAACCGGGCGGCCGCCTGGCTGTTCGGCCCTTCTCCTGTTTGGCGACGCCCCTCTGGTTTGTCCGGGGTCCGGCGCGTCATACTTCTGCGCCGAGCGCTCGGTGTGGTCGCATGCATCCTGCGGCGCCGAGGTCTCATTTAGCGGTCGTAACGGCCGTACCTTCCCGCAGCAACGAGATTCCCGATGAAACCCCAACTGCCGTTGGTGAAAAGACTCCCTGTGTTCGGTCTGCTCGCCGGATTTTTCATGCACGCCGCCCTTGCCGCCGAGCCGCCCGCGCTGGACGACAAGCAGGCGTTCATCGACAGCCTGATCGAGCGCATGACCCTCGAGGAGAAGATCGGCCAGCTGCGGCTGATCAGCATCGGCGCCGACATGCCGCAGCCGAAGATTCTCGAGGAACTGCAGGCGGGCCACATCGGCGGCACCTTCAATAGCGTCACCCGCCACGACAACCGCCCCATGCAGGAAGCCGCGCTGCGCAGCCGCCTGGGAATTCCGATCTTCTTCGCTTACGACGTGGTGCATGGTCACCGCACGATCTTCCCGATCGGCCTCGGCCTGGCGTCGAGCTGGAATCTGCCGACCATCGCCCGCAGCGGTCGTGTGGCGGCCATCGAGGCCAGCGCCGACGGCCTGGACATGACCTTCGCGCCTACCGTCGATATTTCCCGCGACCCGCGCTGGGGACGTACCTCCGAAGGCTTCGGCGAGGACCCGTATCTGGTGTCGGAAATCGCCCGCACGATGGTCAAGGCTTATCAGGGCGAATCCGTCGCGGCGCCGGACAGCATCATGGCGAGCGTCAAGCATTTCGCGCTGTACGGCGCGGTCGAGGGCGGGCGCGACTACAACGTGGTCGACATGAGCCCGATGCGCATGCACCAGGACTTCCTGCCGCCGTACCGCGCGGCGGTGGAGGCGGGCGCCGGTGGTGTGATGGTCGCGCTGAACGCCATCAACGGCGTGCCGGCCAGCGCCAACAGTTGGCTGCTGCGCGACCTGTTGCGCCGCGACTGGGGCTTTCGCGGGATGACCGTCAGCGACCACGGCGCGATCAGCGAGCTGCTGCGCCACGGCGTCGCGCAGGACGGGCGCCAGGCGGCGCGGCTTGCGCTCAAGGCGGGCATCGACATGAGCATGGCCGACTCGCTGTACCGCGACGAACTGCCCGGGCTGGTGCGCGATGGCGAAGTCGAGATCGGCGAGATCGACGCTGCGGTGCGCGAGGTGCTGGGCGCCAAGTACGACATGGGCCTGTTCCACGATCCGCTGCGCCGCATCGGTGCAGCCGCCGACGATCCGCAGGACGTCAATGCCGAGAGCCGTTTGCACCGGGCGGAGGCGCGTGCGGTGGCGCGCGAATCGCTGGTGCTGCTGGAAAACCGCGCGCAGACGCTGCCGCTGAAGAAAAGCGGCACCATCGCGCTGGTCGGTCCGCTGGCCGATTCGCCGCTCGACATGCTCGGCAGCTGGTCGGCCGCCGGTGTTGCCGCGCAGGCGGTGACGCTGCGTCAGGGGCTGACCGCGGCACTGGCCGGCAAGGCGACGCTGCTCCATGCCCGCGGCGCCAACATTACCGACGATCCGCACCTCGTCGAATACCTGAACTTCCTCAACTGGGACACGCCCGAAGTGGTGCAGGACCCGCGCCCGGCCGCGCAGATGATCGCCGAAGCGGTCGCTGCCGCCGAACGCGCCGATGTGGTGATTGCCGCCGTCGGTGAATCGCGCGGCATGTCCCACGAGAGTTCGAGCCGCACCAGTCTGCAGATTCCAGCCAGCCAGCAGGCGCTGCTGCGTGCGCTCAAGGCAACCGGCAAGCCGCTGGTGCTGGTGCTGATGAACGGCCGGCCGCTGGAGCTTGGCTGGGCCAAGGCCAACGCCGATGCGATCCTGGAAACCTGGTTCAGCGGCACCGAAGGCGGTCACGCCATCGCCGATGTGCTGCTCGGCGACTACAACCCTTCCGGCAAGCTGCCGATCTCCTTTCCGCGCTCGGTGGGGCAGATTCCCACCTACTACAATCACCTGCGCGTCGGGCGTCCCTACGTCGAGGGCAAACCGGGCAACTACACCTCGCAGTACTTCGAGGAACCCACCGGCCCGCTGTACCCGTTCGGCTACGGCCTGAGCTATACCGATTTCGAGCTGTCGCACGTGTCGCTGTCGAGTGCCGAGCTGCGCCTGCCCGGCACCTTGCAGGCGAGCGTGAAGGTGAAGAACAGCGGTTCGCGTGACGGTGCTGCGGTGGTCCAGCTGTACATCCGCGATCAGGTCGCTTCGGTGATTCGCCCGGTCAAAGAACTCAAGGCGTTTCGCAAGGTCATGCTCAAGGCCGGCGAGGAACGTGAGGTCCGCTTCGATATCGGTGAAAAGGATCTGCAGTTCTTCAATGCCCAGCTGCGGCAGGTGGCCGAGCCTGGCGAATTCGAGGTGCAGATCGGGCTCGATTCGCAGCAGGTACACAGCGCCGCATTCATCTTGCGCTGAGTGACCGCGACGCCCGCCTGCCGCCGGTTCGCCGATGCGGCAGCTGGCCGCAGGTAAGGTGCGCGACCATCTATCCGGCCTGTGTCCGGCGTGGGATGATGCGCCGCCTCGATTGACCCGGCGCGGGAATCATTTAACCCGACGGCAGACCAACAGACAGACCGGCGCCGATCGATGGCCGGCATCATCGTGAAAATCAGGAGGGGATGTGTCACGAAACATTGGTTTCAGGGCAGGCACGCGTAGCGGACGCCTGCTGGGCATGGCGCTGGGCCTGTCCATGAGTCTGTTTGCCGGCAACGGCTGGGCATTCGACCTCGACGACGTGGCGAAGAAGGCCGAGGAGCTGGCGGCTGCCAACTACGCCGCGCCGCAAAGCAACCTGCCGGAAGTGTTCCGCAGCATGGCGTTCGCCGACTACCAGCAACTGCGTTTCCGTCCCGACAAAGCACTCTGGCACGACGCGAAGACTCCGTTCGAGGTGCAGTTCTACCACCAGGGCATGCATTTCAACGTGCCGGTGAAGATCAACGAGATCACCAGCAAGGGCGTCAAGGAAGTCCGCTACGACCCGCAGATGTTCGACTTCGGCCAGGTACAGATCGAACCTGCCGCCCTGGAGAACCTCGGTTTCGCCGGCTTCAAGGTGCTCTATCCGCTGAACGAGCCAAAAAAGGCCGATGAGCTGATCACCCTGCTCGGCGCCAGCTATTTTCGCGTGATCGGCAAGGGTCAGGTCTACGGCCTCTCGGCGCGTGGATTGGCCATCGACACCGCCTTGCCGAGCGGCGAGGAGTTTCCGAGCTTCCGTGAATTCTGGATCGAGCGGCCGCAGGCCGACCGGCGCAACCTGGTGATCTACGCACTGCTGGATTCGCCGCGCGCCACCGGTGCCTATCGCATGGTGGTGACGCCAGGCAAGGACAGCACCGTCGACGTGCAGGCGCGGGTCTACCTGCGCGAGCCCGTGGAAAAGCTCGGCCTCGGCGCGCTTACCAGCATGTACCTGTTCGGCGCCAACCAGCCGAGCGTGCAGCGCAACTACCGTCCGCAGCTGCATGATTCCGAAGGCCTGGCGATTCATGCCGGCAACGGCGAGTGGATCTGGCGACCGCTGAACAACCCCAAGCGCCTGAACATCAGCAGCTACAGCGTGGAGAATCCGCGTGGTTTCGGTCTGTTGCAGCGCACCCGCGATTTCGGCCGCTACGAGGATCTGGACGACCGCTACGAGCTGCGCCCCAGCGGTTGGGTCGAGCCGACCGGCGACTGGGGCAAGGGGCACGTCGAGCTGATCGAAATCCCCACGCCGGACGAAACCAACGACAACATCGTCGCCTTCTGGGTACCCGAGCAGCGCCCGGAGCCCGGCAAGCCGCTGGACTTCGCCTACCGCCTGCATTTCACGATGGATGAACCGGCGCTGCACGATCCGGCACTTGCCTGGGTCAGCCAGACGCGTCTGTCCACCGGCGACGTCAAGCAGTCGAACCTGATCCGCCAGCCTGACGGCAGCATCGCGCTGATCGTCGATTTCGTCGGCCCCAACCTTGCAGCGCTGCCGGCCGATGCGCCGGTGAGCACCCGGGTGAGTACCGACGACAACGCCGAACTGGTGGAAAACAGCCTGCGCTACAACCCGGTGAGCAAGGGCTGGCGCCTGACGCTGCGGCTGAAAGTGCGCGACGCGGCGCGCCCGGTCGAGCTGCGCGCCGCACTGGTGGAAGGCGAGAAGACGCTTTCCGAAACCTGGAGCTACCAGATTCCGATCCATGAATAACCTGGCGTCAGCGTCCCTCGGCGGACACTATCTCGATCAATTGCCGCTGGCCGACGCCGAACGCCAGGCGCTGGCCGATGAGGTCGCGCGCGAGGGCGGCACGCTCGACGACCTGCATCGCGTCCTCGCTCAGCAGACGCCGGACACCGCGCCCGGCGTGCCGCCTTCGGCCGGTGCGCTGGGCTCGGTCGCGGCGCGGCTGAAGCTCGGCTGGGGCGATACCTTCGAGCGTGGGCGTGCGCTGATGCGCGATCACCAGGCGCGCGTCTGCATCCGCTCGACGCCGCCGATCGTGCGTACCCGCATGGTGCCCGAGCCGTGGCACACCAACGTGCTGCGCCTGAGCTGGTGGCGCCTGCTGCGCAAGAAGAACCGCGCCGTGGAGGTGCCGCCGCCGGTCGAGCGCGACTCGCGCTGGCGCCAGGTGGTTGCCCTGCGCCGCACGCTGCTGCTGACGCTGATGCTGGTGCAGACCGTCATCGCCACCTGGCACATGAAATCCGTGCTGCCCTATCAGGGCTGGGCACTGGTCGATCTGCAGGAAGTCTTCCAGCAGCCGTGGCAGGAATCGGCGCGGCAGATCCTGCCCTACGTGGTGCAGACCAGCATCCTGCTGCTCTTCGCCTTGCTGTTCTGCTGGGTATCGGTTGGCTTCTGGACGGCACTGATGGGCTTCTTCCAGCTGCTCAAGGGCCGCGACCGCTACAACATTTCCGCCAGCACGCTGGGCAACGAGCCGATCCCGCGCGAAGCGCGCACCGCGCTGGTGATGCCCATCGCCAACGAAGACGTGCCGCGAGTGTTCGCCGGTCTGCGCGCGACCTACGAGTCGCTGCTGGCCACCGGGCAGATCGAGCACTTCGACATCTTCGTGCTCAGCGACAGCAACGATCCCGACATCTGCGTGGCCGAGCAGAAAGCCTGGCTGGAGCTGTGCCGCGAGGTCGACGGCTTCGGCCATATCTTCTACCGCCGGCGCCGGCGCCGGGTGAAGCGCAAGAGCGGCAACATCGACGACTTCTGCCGGCGCTGGGGCAGCAGCTACCGCTACATGGTGGTGCTCGACGCCGACAGCGTGATGAGCGGCGATTGCCTGACCAGCCTGGTGCGGCTGATGGAGGCCAATCCGTCCGCCGGCATCATCCAGACGGCGCCCACCGCATCGGGCATGGACACCCTCTATGCGCGCATGCAGCAGTTCGCCACGCGCGTCTACGGCCCGCTGTTCACTGCCGGACTCAACTTCTGGCAGCTGGGCGAATCGCATTACTGGGGCCACAACGCGATCATCCGGGTCAAGCCGTTCATCGAGCACTGCGCGCTGGCGCCGTTGCCGGGCAAGGGCTCGTTCGCCGGTGCCATCCTCTCCCACGACTTCGTCGAGGCCGCGTTGATGCGCCGCGCCGGCTGGGGTGTGTGGATCGCCTATGACCTGCCGGGAAGCTACGAGGAACTGCCGCCCAACCTGCTCGACGAACTCAAGCGCGACCGTCGCTGGTGCCACGGCAACCTGATGAACTTCCGCCTGTTCCTGGTCAAGGGCATGCACACCGTGCACCGCTTCGTGTTCCTCACCGGCGTGATGTCCTACCTGTCGGCGCCGCTGTGGTTCATCTTCCTGGTGCTGTCCACCGGCCTGCTGGCGATTCACACCCTGATGGTGCCGGAGTACTTCCTGCAGCCGAACCAGCTCTATCCGCTGTGGCCGCAGTGGCATCCGGAAGAGGCCATCATGCTGTTCTCGGCCACGCTGACGCTGCTGTTCCTGCCCAAGCTGCTGAGCGTGCTGCTCATCTGGATCAAGGGCGCGAACGAGTACGGCGGGCGGCTGCGGCTGCTGCTGTCGATGCTGCTGGAGTCGCTGTTCTCGATGCTGGCGGCGCCGGTGCGCATGCTGTTCCATACGGTGTTCGTCACCGCCGCGTTCCTCGGCTGGTCGGTGCAGTGGCAGTCGCCGCAGCGCGCCGATAACGCGACCCCGTGGAGCGAGGCCCTGCGCCGGCATGGTCCGCAGATGTTGCTCGGCGTGCTCTGGACGGCCCTGGTGGGCTGGCTCGACCCGGCGTTCCTGTGGTGGCTGGCGCCGATTGTCGGCTCGCTGATCCTCTCGGCACCGGTGTCGGTGATCACCAGCCGTACCGGGTTGGGGCTGGCGGCGCTGCGGCGCAAGCTGTTCCTGATTCCCGAGGAGTTCAACCCGCCGCAGGAGCTGGCTGCGACCGATCGCTACGCCCGCGAGAATCACGACAACGCCCTGCACGACGGCTTCATCGCCGCGACGGTGGACCCGCTGTACAACGCGCTGGTCTGTGGAATGGCGCGTGCGCGCCACGCCAAGGTGGTGCCGGCGGCCGAGCAGTTGCGCGAGCAGCGCATGCAGCAGATTCTCGAAGCCGGCCCCGATGGTGCTGCCGAAGCGGCGCGCTGGCGTCTGCTCAACGACCCCAACGGCATGGCGCGCCTGCATCAGCGCATCTGGCAGGATCCGCGCTATCAGGCCTGGCACGACGCCTACCAGCGCTCCAGGGCATCGTCCGCCGGTTCCTGAAACCGCAACTGGCCACGTTGCCCGACAACGTGGCCAGTGTCTCCCGCGAACCCGCGCGCAACGGGTTCGCTTCGAAGAGTCAGGATGAGCTGGCTCGTCTTCTCGACCTTCTATTCAGTGCAGGTGCTGGCTGCCGTCGGCGTGCTGGTGCACGTTGCGCTGGACGGTGGTATCGGGTTCGTCAGCGGCCGGGTAATGCGGGTTCTCGGTCGGTGCGTCGTGGCTGGAATGCTGGCTGCTGTGGTCGTGCATGTCGGGTTCGCCGCCGCCATGCTGGTGGCCTTCGCTCTGCGCGACCAGCGCGCGGTACTGCGCCGCGTCGAGCTGGGGCAGGCGTTCGAGAAACGCCACCATGCCCCAGATGTACGGGTCGCCCATGCTCTTGCCCCAGGCCGGCATGCCACTGGCCTTGATGCCGTGCTTGATGATCCAGAAGGCGCGCGCGGGGTCGCCGCCGGTGCCGAATTGATGAAGCTGGCGTGGCGCGGGGTAGAGGCTCGCGCTCAGTTCCGTGTCGCTCATGCCCGGCGCCAGATGGCAGCCGATGCACATGGCGTGGTAGTTGCCCGCACCGGAGCGGATCAGCGCCGCGTCGTTCAGATCAGGCACGTCGATGCTCCGGCTGCGCACGGCGATCGAGCGCTCACGAGCCATCTCCAGCAGTCGCTCGACCGGCTGCGAGTGCGGTGCATCGGCGGCGACGTTGATCGCCCCGGAATAGACGACGCCGGCAGCGACGACGGCCAGCACGGCGCCGGTCAGCGCCAGAGTCTTGATTGTTGTTTTCATCGGGCGGGCTTTTGCTCAAAACCAGAATCGTATGCCGGCGACCAGGCGGGTGTCGCTGACATCCTCGTCTTCGTCACGCAGCAGGTCGGCGGTGTTGCCATAGGCGCGATTCCAGGTAACGCCGATGTAGGGCGCGAACTGGCGATTGATCTCGTAGCGCAGGCGCACTCCGAAGCCCGCATCGCTGAGCCCCGAACCGACACCACGGGCCTCGTCGTTGCGCCCGTGCAGGTTGAGTTCGGCGGTGGGTTGCAGCACCCAGCGCTGGGTCAGCAGGATGTCGTACTCGGCCTCCAGGCGCAGCGCGCTCTGGCCGCCTTCGCCGAGAAAGGCGGTGACTTCGGTTTCCAGGCCGAACAGCGGCATGCCCTGCACGCCGAAGGCCGCCCAGGTCTGCGGCGAACCGGGCTTGAAGTCCTGGCGCACGCCGGCAACGGTTTCCCACCAGGGGCCGATGGCGTGGCTCCAGAGCAGCTGCAGCTCGGCTTCTTCGGTATGACCGTTGGTGCGCTCGCCTTCGGAACGGAAGGCCAGGCGGTCGATGTCACCGCCGTACCAGCCGGAGATATCCCAGGCCAGCGCGCTGCCTTCATCGGCGTCCTGCCACTCCAGTTGATCGGCGAGGAACAGGAAGTTGCTCCCGCCCTGGTGCATCGCATGTGGCGGCAGGTCTGGGAAGGCGGCGGCGCGATCGGCATCACTGAGCGGCGGCACCGATGCAGCCGGCGACGGGGCGGTGACGGGCGGATGCGTCATCGCGCCGTGATCCATGCCGTCATGTTGCATCGGGCTGTGTTGTGGCGCCCCGGCCGGGGTGCCATGCGCGGAATGATCCATGCCCTGCTGCGCCTGTGCCGTCGCCGCCACCACGCCGGTGGTCAGGGCGAGGACCAGCCTCGCCCCGGCAGCGCTGGCGATAGTCAGTCGTCGCTCAGCGGTCACGCGGCTTGTCCTTGGAGTTCCCCTTGGACGGGTTCTTGTCACGCTGGCTGTTCTCCATGTTGCGATGCTCCATGCCCTGACCCTGATTGACGTCACGGTGCTGCATGCTCTGGCCCATGTTGTCGTGGTCCATCATCTGGCCCTTGCCCATGTGCTCGTCGTGCATCTGCATCATGTTGCCCTGATCCATGCCTTGCTTGGCTGCGCCGCGTTGCGGCTTGACCTGGTTGGCTTGCGAGCTGGCCGGCGTTTTCTCCGGATGGTGGCCGTCGTGCTGGTTCTGCTGTGCCTGCACGGCGGTCAGCTGCAGGGCGGCAGCCAGGCCGCAGGCGATCAGGATGTTTTGCTTGAGCGTGTTCATAGGTTTCTCCTTCACTCTTCTACGCGGACTTCGCGGAACATCCCGAGGTCCATGTGCATCAGCATATGGCAGTGGTAAGCCCAGCGCCCGAGGGCGTCGGCGGTGACACGGTAACTGCGTTTCGCGCCCGGTGGCATGTCGATGGTGTGCTTGCGCACGAGAAAATTACCGTGTTCGTCCTCCAGGTCGCTCCACAGCCCGTGCAGGTGGATGGGGTGGTGCATCATGGTGTCGTTGACCAGCACGATGCGTACCCGCTCGCCGTACTTGAGGCGGATCGGCTCGGCATCGGCGAATGGGATGCCGTCGAACGACCAGGAGAAGCGCTCCATGTGGCCGGTCAGGTGCAGCTCGAGGGTGCGGCTCGGCTCGCGGCCGTCCGGATCGGCGAAGCTGCTGCGCAGGTCGGCATAGGTCAGCACGCGGCGGCCGTTGTCGCGCAGGCCGATGCCCGGATCGTCCAGCTTGGGCACGGGCATCATGGTTTGCATGTCCACCAGCGGGTTGTTCGTCTCGCTGGCCGGGTGCGTCTGCATCACGGTTTCGGCGCTCGCACCGTGCCCCATGTCGGCGTGGTTCATCTGGCCGTGATCCATGCCGCCATGGTCCATGTCGCTGCCCGTGGAGGCGGCGCCATGCGCGGCGTGATCGCCGTGGCCCATGTCGTCCATGCTCAGTTCGGGGCGCGGATCGGGCTCGGGCACCGGTGCCTGCAGGCCCTGGCGCACCGCCAGGGTGCCGCGAGAAAAGCCCGAGCGGTCCATCGCCTGGGCGAACAGCGTGTAGGCGTCCTGGCTGCCGTCCGGCTCGACGATCACGTCGAGCGTTTCGGCCACCGCCAGGCGCACTTCGTCGACGGTCACCGGTTCGACGTACTGGCCGTCGGCGGCGACCACGGTGAGCTTGAGGCCGGGGATGCGGAAGTCGAAATAGGTCATCGCCGAACCGTTGATCAGCCGCAGGCGAATGCGCTCGCCCGGCTGGAACAGCCCGGTCCAGTTGCCGTCCGGCGCCTGGCCGTTGAGCAGGTAGGTGTAGGTGGCGCCGCTGATGTCGGCGAGATCGGTCGGCGACATGTTCATCTTGGCCCAGGCCCAGCGCTCGCTGAAGCTCTCGCGCCAGCCCTTGTCGGCCACGTCTTCGATGAAATCGCCAAGGGTGCGGCGTCCCAGGTTGTAGTAGTCGGCCTGCTTCTTCAGCTTGGCCAGTACCCGCGCCGGGCTCTCGTCGGTCCAGTCGGAGAGGAACACCACGTAGTCGCGCTCGTAGCTGAACGGCTCCGGCTCGATGGGATCGATCACCAGCGGGCCATAGACGCCGAGCTGCTCCTGGAAGGCGGAATGGCTGTGGTACCAGTAGGTGCCGCTCTGCTTCACCTTGAAGCGGTACTCGTACATACCGTCCGGCGCGATACCGGCAAAGCTGAAACCGGGTACGCCGTCCATGTTGGCCGGCAGCAGGATGCCGTGCCAGTGGATGGAGGTGTCGTGGGGCAGGCGGTTGCGCACGCGCAGGGTCACGCTGTCGCCTTCGCGCCAGCGCAGCAGCGGGCCGGGGATGCTGCCGTTGATGGCCATGGCGGTGCGGCGGCCAGCGCAGCAGCGGGCCGGGGATGCTGCCGTTGATGGCCATGGCGGTGCGGCGGTTGCCGGTGAAATCCACCGTCATCGAGTCGATGGTCAGATCGAACTCGGTGCCGCTGAGTGCCGTCGGCTGGCCGGGGCTGGTCAGCGCCCAGACGGGCTGGCGCCACAGCCCGAGCCCGGCGAAGGCGCTGCCGGCGGCAAGGCTTTTGACGAAGGTGCGCCGCGAGCTGTTCGAGTGCATGCAGGTCCTGTTCGATGGTGGCTGTTCGCGCTGCTCCAGTGGGCGCGCGAGGCAAACATGTCTGGTCATCATAACGGCGCTCAGCTGACCCGCAGCTGAGCCGAAGATTACCGTTCTGTCAGCTTGATATGGCCCGCCTGCGGCGTTACAGCAGCTCGATGCCGAAGCGTCGCAGCACGAGTGCCAGCGCACCGAAGCAGATGACGGTCAGCACCGCGCACGCCAGCAGCGTCGGCCAGAAGCCCAGGCGTGGCAGCAGGCGGGGGAATACGAGAAACATCGGCAGCGTCGGCAGCACGTACCAGAAGGTGTACCAGGCGTGGTTGGCGATCTTCTCGCTCGGCTGCCGCTCGATGTACAGCCAGATCAGGCTGAGCAGGGTGATCAATGGCAGCGCGGCCAGAAAGCCGCCCAGCTTGTCGCTGCGCTTGGCGGCTTCCGAGACCAGCACCACCACGGCGGCGGTCAGCAGGAACTTGGTGACGATCCAGGCCATGGGGGTTCCCCGGTGACGCGCTGCCGCGAGACTCAGCGTACCGGCTGGCTGCCGAGATAATCGCCCATCACCACGTCACGGCCTTGTTCGGTCAGGCCAATCACCTGGTAGCGCTCATGCGGCTGGCCGTAGTCCATGCCCGGCGAGCCGGCCGGCATGCCCGGTACCGCGACGCCGGCGAGATCGTCGCGCTGCTGCAGCTCACGGATCGCCGCGACCGGCACATGGCCTTCGACGAACTTGCCGTCGATCACCCCGGTGTGGCAAGAGCCCAGGCGCGGCGCCACGCCCGCGCGCTGCTTGACTGCCGACATGTTGGCCTCGACGTGATCGCGCACCTCGAAACCGTTGGCTTCCAGATACTTGATCCAGTCCTTGCAGCAGCCGCAGTTGGCGTCGCGATGCACGTCGATCACATCGGCGGCGTGTGCCACACCGGAGATCAGCAGGGCGGCGAGGGCGGTGAGATAAGGCTTCATGTACGTCTCCAGATCAGGGTTTCAGCGACAGCCGCAGCCACCGTTGCCGCCGCAGCCAGTCTGCGCGGCGGGGGTGGGTGCGGCGGTGTTGATGGCGGCAGGATAGCCGGCTTCGTCGAGCGCGGCGATCAGCGCCGGACTGTCGGCCTGGCCGGCGACACGGGCGAGCCCGGCGGCCAGGTCGACCTCGACGGCGGTGACTCCGGACACGGCCTGCAGCGCTTCGCTGACATGCTTGACGCAATGGCCGCAGGTCATGCCGGTTACCTTGAGTTCGATGCTGTTCATGTGCGTCTCCCAGGATGGTTGCGTGAACGTGGTTGGATGTTCATCCCTGACATCGTGTCAAGGTCAAGCGCTGCCACCGTCGATGGAGGCCTTGCGCAGACGCAGCGCGTTGAACACCACCGAGGCGGAGCTGACGCTCATCGCCAGCGCGGCAATCATCGGCGACAGCAGGTGCCCGGTCAGCGGGTAGAACAGGCCGGCGGCCAGCGGGATGCCCAGGCTGTTGTAGAGGAAGGCGAAGGTCAGGTTCTGGTGCATGTTGCGCACCGTCGCCACCGACAGGCTGCGGGCGCGCAGGATGCCCAGCAGATCGCCCTTGACCAGGGTGACCTGGGCGCTGTTCATCGCCACGTCGGTGCCGGTGCCCATGGCGATGCCGACGTCGGCGCGCGCCAGCGCCGGCGCGTCGTTGATGCCGTCGCCGGCCATCGCCACGCGGTGCCCGGCCTGCTGCAGGGTGGCGGCCAGGCGCTCCTTGTCCTGCGGCTTGACCTCGCCGTGCACCTCCTCGATGCCCAGCTCGTGGGCCACCGCGCGCGCGGTGGTCAGCCCGTCGCCGGTGGCCATGACCACCCGGACGCCATCGGCCTGCAGCCGCTCGACGGCCAGGCGCGAGGTCGGCTTGATCGGGTCGGCCACCGCCAGCAGCCCGGCCAGCGCGCCGTCGACCGCGAGGTACATGATGCTCACGCCATCGGCGCGCAGCGCTTCGGAGCGCTGGCGCAGCGCGCCGCTGTCGACGCCGCCTTCGTCCAGCAGCGCGGTGTTGCCGAGCAGCAGCTGGCGGCCGGCGACACGCCCGCGCACGCCGATGCCCGAGGCCGACTCGAAGTGCTCGACCGGGCTCAACTGCACGCCGGTCCCGCGGGCCCGCTCGACGATGGCGTGGGCCAGCGGATGTTCGCTGCCCTGGTCGAGGCTGGCGGCCAGCTGCAGCACCTCGTCCTCGCCGAAGCCGGGTGCGGCGACCACGCTGTGGAAGGCCGGGCGGCCCTCGGTGAGGGTGCCGGTCTTGTCGACGATCAGCGTGTCGATCTTGCGCAGGTTCTCGATGGCGCTGGCGTCGCGGAACAGCACGCCGCTGCCGGCGGCCTTGCCGGTGGCGACCATCACCGACATCGGCGTGGCCAGGCCCAGCGCGCAGGGGCAGGCGATGATCAGCACCGCCACCGCGTTGATCAGGCCGAACACCCAGCTCGGCTCCGGGCCCCACAGGCCCCAGCCGAAGAAGGTCAGCACGGCGATGGCGATCACCACCAGCACGAACCAGCCGGCGATAAGGTCGGCCAGGCGCTGCATCGGTGCGCGGCTGCGCTGGGCCTGGGCGACCATCTGCACGATTTGCGCGAGCATGGTCGCCGCGCCGACCTTCTGCGCTTCCATCACCAGGCTGCCGTGGGTGTTCAGCGTGGCGCCGATCAGTGTGTCGCCGACGCGCTTGGTCACCGGCAGCGGCTCGCCGGTGAGCATCGACTCGTCCACTGCGCTCTCGCCTTCGAGCACGCGGCCGTCCACCGGGACCTTCTCGCCGGGGCGCACGCGCAGGCGGTCGCCGAGGTGCACGTGGCTGAGGGCGATGTCCTCCTCGCTGCCGTCGGCGTTGATCCGCCGCGCGGTCTTCGGTGCCAGGCCGAGCAGCGACTTGATTGCCGCCGAGGTCTGCGAGCGGGCGCGCAGCTCGAGCATCTGGCCGAGCAGGGTGAGCGAGATGATCACCGCCGCCGCCTCGTAGTAGACGCCGATGCGCCCGTCCTGCATGAAGGTCGCCGGGAACAGCTGCGGTGCCAGGGTCGCCACTACGCTGTAGGCATAGGCCGCGGCGGTGCCCAGGCCGATCAGCGTCCACATGTTCGGGCTGCGCTGGCGGACCGAGCGCACGCCGCGAACGAAGAACGGCCAGCCGGCCCAGAGCACCACCGGTGTGGCCAGCACCAGCTCGACCCAGTTCTGCAGGGTGCCGTGGAACAGCGCCAGCGAATGCCCGGCCATTGCCAGCCCGGTGACGATCACCGTCAGTGGCAGGGTCCACCAGAAGCGCCGAGTGAAGTCGCGCAGCTCGGGGTTTTCCTGCTCCTCCAGCTCCGGGATCACCGGCTCCAGCGCCATGCCGCATTTGGGGCAGGTGCCGGGGCCGATCTGGCGGATCTCCGGGTGCATCGGGCAGGTGTACTCGGCAGCCGGGTCGGCCTCGACCGGCGCCGCCGCGGGCTCGGCGCCGGCATAGCGCTGCGGCTCGGCGACGAAGCGGTCCAGGCAGCGCTGGCTGCAGAAGTGGTAGTCGCGCCCGCCATGGCTGGCATGCAGCGGGCTGTCGCTGGCCACTGGCATGCCGCACACCGGGTCCTGCTCGGCTGTGGCTCCTGTGGCGTGCGTTGGGTGCGGGTGATTGTGGGCGGGGTGGTGATGTGCGTGGGAATGGTTGCCGGGCTGGTCAGCGGTCGCCATCGTGGCCTCCGTGTCTGTGGCCGAACAGGTGCAGTAGCGGGCAGAGCAGCAGGATCAGGTAGGGCAGCAGCCGGGCGCCATGCGTCACGTGTTCGCGCAGCAGGTAGAACAGCCCGATCATCGCCAGCATCAGCAGGGCGATGCCGGCGGGGCTGCGCCAGAACGGCTGGGGAGTTCCGCTGCGTTGCATGGCCGGCCTCCGGGATGGATGGCTTCAAGATAGACCTCGCGGCCTTACATGGAGCTGATGAAAAGATTACGTTTCTGTCAGCTGATGGCGTGCGGGCCGCTGCGGCTGCCACACTTCGTCCACCGTCGAGCCGAGGAAAGGACATGAAACTGCTGGTCGCCGAAGACGAGCCGAAAACCGGCACCTACCTGCAGCAGGGCCTGAGCGAGGCCGGCTTCACCGTCGACCGCGTCACCACCGGCACCGATGCCCTGCAGCATGCGCTGAGCACGCCCTACGACCTGCTGATCCTCGATGTGATGATGCCCGGCCTGGACGGCTGGGACGTGCTGCGCCTGGTGCGCGCCTCGGGCAGCGAGGTGCCGGTGCTGTTTCTGACCGCGCGCGACCGCGTCGAGGACCGCGTGAAGGGCCTGGAGCTGGGCGCCGACGACTACCTGGTCAAGCCGTTCGCCTTTTCCGAGCTGTTGGCGCGGGTGCGCACGCTGCTGCGGCGTGGCAATGCGGCGACGCTGCAAACCCAGCTCAGGGTCGCCGATCTCGAGGTCGACCTGCTCAAGCGCCGCGCCACGCGCGGCGGCCAGCGTATCGACCTGACCGCCAAGGAATTCGCCCTGCTGGAACTCTTGCTGCGCCGGCGCGGCGAGGTGCTGCCCAAGTCGCTGATCGCCTCGCAGGTGTGGGACATGAACTTCGACAGCGACACCAACGTCATCGAGGTGGCGATCCGCCGTCTGCGGGCGAAGATCGACGACGGCTTCGAGCCGAGGCTGATCCACACTGCGCGCGGCATGGGTTACATGCTCGACGAGCCGGACGCCCCATGACGCAGCTGTCGCTGACCGCGCGGCTGAGCCTGATGTTCATGCTCGCCGTCACTGGCGTGCTGGCGGCGGCTGGCTACTTCTTCGGTCAGCTCAGCCAGCACCACTTCGACGAACTGGACCGCCACACCCTGCACGAGAAGCTCGAGGCCGCTAGCCGCCTGCTCGGCGGGTTGGAAGATGCGCAGGCGTTCGCGCAGGTGCGCCCGCAGCTGCAGGCGCTGCTCGGCGGGCACAGCGAGATGCGGGGTTTCATCTTCGACGAGACGGGCGCGCAGCTGTATCCCGAAGCGCCGCGCGCGATGGCCGAGCCGCAGCTGCTGGAGCTGGTCGGGCGGCGGGCCGGCGAGCTGCAGCTGGACGGGCGCGTCTGGCGCGGCGAGGCGGGGCATGTGCGGGTCGGCTCGCAGCGCCTGACCTTGCTCGTGTTGCTGGATGTCACCGTGCACAAGGCGTTCTTCCATACCTTCAGCGGCTGGCTGTGGGGTGCGTTGGTGCTCTGCGCGGCGCTCAGCGGGCTGCTCGGCTGGCTGCTGGTGCGCCGCGGGCTGCAACCGCTGCGCGAGGTGACCCAGGTGGCGGCCTCGGTGTCGGCCCGCTCGCTGCGCGAGCGCATCCCCGACGAGTCGACCCCGGCCGAGCTGCAGCAGCTGGTGCAGGCCTTCAACGCCATGCTGGCGCGGCTGGAAGACGCCTTCGTGCGGTTGTCGAACTTCTCCGCCGACATCGCCCACGAGCTGCGCACGCCGCTGAGCAACCTGATGACCCACACCGAGGTGGCGCTGACCCGCGCGCGCACGCTGGATCAGTACCAGGACAACCTGCATTCCAACCTCGAGGAGCTGCAGCGCATGTCGCGGATGATCGACGACATGCTGTTCCTGGCCAAGGCCGACAACGGCCTGATCGTCCCCGATGCGCAGCCGGTGGCGCTGGAAGCGCTGTGCGCGCAGCTGCTGGATTTCTACCAGCTCTCGGCAGACGAGCGCGGCATCCGCTTCGAGTTGAGCGGCGACGGCACCGTTCAGGGCGACTTGTCGATGCTGCGCCGGGCACTGTCCAACCTGCTGTCCAATGCGCTGCGCTACACGCCGGATGCCGGGGTGATTCGCGTGACCATCGAGCGCAGCGCCGATTGCGTGGTGCTTGAGGTGAGCAATCCCGGCACGACCATCGCGCCCGAGCATCTGGAGCGCCTGTTCGACCGCTTCTACCGGGTCGACCCGGCACGCCGCGAGGGCAGCCCGCGCAATGCCGGCCTGGGGCTGGCGATCACCCGCTCAATCGTGCAGGCCCATCGCGGTCGTATCCACTGCCGCTCCGAGCAGGGTTGGACGACTTTTCGCCTGGAGTTCCCCAGCTGATCAGCGCTGCAACGGCACCGTCAGCGATACGCGCAGGCCGTCGGCCTGGCTGTCGAAGGCGAGGGTGCAGTCGCAGCGTTGCGCGATCGCCTGGACGATGGCCAGGCCCAGGCCGCTGCCGCTGCTGGCGGCGTGTCGCCAGAAGCGCCGGGTCAGGTGCTCGAGATGTTCGGCAGCGATGCCTGGGCCCTGGTCGCGTACTTCGAAGCGTACTCGCTCCGCTTCAGGCTGCAGGGTCAGCGTGACGGCACTGCCCGGCGCGGTGTGGCGCTGGGCATTCTCCAGCAGGTTGCGCAGCGCGGCGATGGCCAGCACCGGCGGCATGGCCAGCGGCGTGTCGGGCAATTCCGCCGGGACCTGCAACAGGATTGGCGCGCCATCGCCGCCACTGGCGTCCTGAATCGCCAGCCGCGCGACCTCGGCGGCCGTGCACTGCAGGCCATCGTCGAAATCCAGACTGCCTTCTACCCGGGCCAGCAACAGCAACTGTTCGAGCGTGCGCTGCAGGCGGTCGGCGCCGGCCTCGGCGTTGGCCAGCGCCTGTTCGGCGGCGGCGCCTTCGGTCATGCGTGCCACCTGCAGGTGGGTCTTGATCGCCGTCAGCGGGCTGCGCAGTTCGTGGGCGGCGTCGCCGGTCAGCCGGCGTTCGCGTTCGATGGCCTGGGCGATGCGCTGGAACAGCTGATTCTGCGTCTGCACCAGCGGCAGCAGCTCCGCCGGCAGGCCTTCGACCGGCAAGGGTTCGAGGGAGTCGGCGCTGCGTCGGGTCAGTGCCTCGCGAATCCTGCGCAGGGGCGCCAGCCCACGGCCCAGGCCGAGCCAGAGCAGACCCAGGCTGCCGAGCAGGGCGACCGCCACGGGCAGCGCCGCCGCCAGCAGCACCGAGCGTTTCAGCGCGGCACGCTCATCCAGGCGGTCGGCCGTGGTGATGCGCAGCTCGCCTTGCACCAGGGTGAAGCTGCGCCAGGGCACGCCGTCGATTAATTGATCGCGAAAGCCGTTCTGCTCGGCGTCCAGCTGCTGATCGGGCGCACTGTGGCTGCGCGCCAGCACCTCGCCACGCAGCGAGCTGACCTGGCAGGCCAGGCCGTTGGGAATGCCCAGTTGCTCGGCGCTCAGACGCTGCGGCGGGCCGTCGCCGGGCACCGGCTGCGGCAACTGCACCAGCAGGCCGGCGACCATGCGCGCCGAGGCCGCCAGGCGCTGGTCGAGCGAGAGCATCATCTGGCTGCGCAGATCGACCAGCATCCAGGTCGCGGCCAGCGCCCAGAGCAGCACGAAGGCCGAGCCGAGCATCAGGGTCAGGCGCAGGCGCAGGCTCATGACGCGTCCTCGTCGCCTGCCGGGCCGAGGCGGTAGCCGAGGCCGCGCACGGTTTCGACGATGCCGCTGCCGAGCTTGCGGCGCAGATGGTGGATATGCACGTTCAGCGCGTTGCTCTCGACGTCATCGGCAAAACCGTAGACCGCGTCCTTGAGCTGCTCGCTGCTGAGCACCCGGCCCTGATTGTTGAGCAGTGCCTGCAGCAGTGCCTGTTCGCGGCGCGACAGGTCGACGAGGCGGCCGTCCAGGCGTGCTTCGCAGCGGCTCGGGTCGTAGCTCAGCCGACCATGCTCGATGAGGTTGACGCTGCGCCCGGACATGCGCCGCATCAGCGTGTGCAGGCGCGCGGCCAGCTCGCGCAGGTCGAAGGGCTTGAGCAGGTAATCGTCGGCACCCGCCTGCAGGCCGGTGACCCGGTCGCTGACGGCATCGCGCGCGGTAAGCACCAGCACCGGCAGCTCCAGGCCCTGCTGGCGCAGGCGGCGCAGCAGGGCGAGGCCGTCTTCGTCGGGCAGGCCGAGGTCGAGGATCAGCACATCGAAGTGCGCCGCGCGCAGCAGGGCTTCGGCAGCCGCCGCGGTCGCGGCATGGTCGACGATCAGGCCCTGGGCGTTGAGCCCGGCGACGATACCGCTGGCGATCAGCGCGTCGTCTTCGGCAAGCAGCACGTGCATGGGGAGGGTCCGCAGAAAAAGCTCGAGGGTGGACCTTAGCGATTAAGGCAGCGTTATGCAGCCCGTGCCATGGCGTTAATGGCGCGTTAATCCCGCCCCGGCATGCTGCCCGGCAGTCATTTATTGGTCAGGACTCGCATGCGCATATTGGTTCTTCTGCTGTTTCTGTTGGCGCCCGGCCTGGCGCCGTCGGCCGGTGGCCTGTTCGGCGGTGGTTCGCAGGGTGATTTTCTGCCGGTGGACGAGGCCTTCGCGCTGACGGTCAGCTCGCAGGAGAACGGCGCGACGCTGCTGCACTGGCGAATCGCGCCGGGCTACTACCTCTATCAACAGCGCCTGCAGTTCGACGGCCTGCCGCCCGAGCGTCGGCCGCCGCTGCCCGAAGCCGAGCCGTACAGCGACGAGTTCTTCGGCGATTCGCAGATTTACCGCGACAGCCTCGAACTGCTGATCCCGCCGGGCGCGGAAAAGAGTGTGCGTCTCGGCTGGCAGGGCTGCGCCGATGCCGGGCTCTGCTATCCGCCGCAGACCCGCGAGGTATCGCTGAGCGGTGACGGCATCGCCTCGGCAGCCTCCGGGCAGGCCGAAGATCAGGCGCTGGCCAGCGGCCTCGAAAATCAGGCACTGGCCTGGAGCCTGCTGGTGTTCTTCGGTCTCGGTCTGTTGCTGGCCTTCACCCCCTGTTCGCTGCCGATGCTGCCGATCCTGGCGGGCATCGTGGTCGGCAGCGGTGCCACCTCGCGCCGTGGTTTTGCCCTGGCGGCGACCTACGTGGTCAGCATGGCGCTGGTCTATGCCGGGCTCGGTGTGCTGGCGGCGCTGCTCGGCGCCAACCTGCAGGCGGCGCTGCAGCAGCCCTGGCTGCTGACCAGTTTCGCCGTGTTGTTCGTGCTGCTGGCGCTGCCGATGTTCGGTTTGTTCGAGCTGCAATTGCCGGTGGCGCTGCGTGATCGTCTGCAGCGTGTCGGTGATCGCCAGCGCGGGGGCAGCCTCGCCGGGGCTGGCGCGCTGGGCGTGCTCTCCGGCCTGCTGGTCGGCCCCTGCATGACCGCTCCACTGGCCGCCGCGCTACTGTTCATCGCACAGAGCGGCAGTGCGCTGCAGGGCGGTCTGGTGCTGTTCACGCTGGGGCTGGGCATCGGCACGCCACTGCTGTTGCTGGTGACGGTCGGCCAGCGCTTTCTGCCCAAGCCGGGCGCCTGGATGGATCGCGTGAAAGTGGTGTTCGGCTTTCTCTTCCTCGCGGCAGCGCTGTTCGTCGCGCGTCCGTTGCTGGCCGACTGGCTGTGGCTGGGCCTGTGGGGCGCGCTGCTGGTGGTACTCGCGACCGCCTTGCTGCATGTGGCGCAGGCAGTGCAACGCCAGCGCGTGCTCTGTCAGGCCAGCGGCGTTCTGCTGGGGCTGTGGGGCGCGGCGATGCTGCTGGGTGCCGCCGGCGGCGCGGATGATCCGCGTCGGCCGCTGGCGATCTATGCCGGCGGCGTGGCGACGGCCGCGGCTGTCGAATCCCACGCGCTCGGTTTCAGCGATCCGGCGGTGCTGGATCGCGAGCTGGCGGCAGCCAAGGCGCAGGGCCAGTGGGTGCTGGTCGATTACTACGCCGACTGGTGCGTCTCCTGTAAGGTCATGGAGAAGGAGGTCTTCGGCAATGCCGAGGTGCAGGCGAGCCTGGACGGTGTGCGCGTGCTGCGCCCCGACGTGACCCGCAGCGACGCCGCCAGCCGCGAGCTGCTGGCGCGCTATCAGGTGCTCGGCCCGCCGACATTGCTGTGGATCGGCCCGGATGGCGAGGAGCGCCGTGAACGACGCATCACCGGCGAGGTCGGTGCCAGGGACTTTCTGCAGAACTGGAACCAGACCCGGGAGCGAGGTTGATGCTGACTGTGAATATCGGGCCGCTGGCCCTGGCGGTGCCCCATGTATTGCTGCTGGGCAGCCTGCTGCTGGCGACCCTGACCGGCTGGTGGGTTGGCCGGCGCAGCGAGCGCAACCCGGAGCGGCAGCTGTTTCGCCTGCTGCTGGTGGCGCTGTTCGTGGCTCGCCTGGCCTTTGTCGCGATGTACTGGGTGTACTACCAGGATGACTGGCTGAGCGTCATCGATATCCGCGACGGAGGCTTCATCGCCTGGCCGGGGCTGTTCGCCGCGCTGGCGCTCGGCATCTGGTGGAGCTGGAGCGACCGCGAACTGCGCAAGCCGCTGGGCATCGCGCTCACGGTGGGCGTCCTCAGCTGGGGCTTCAGTAATCTGGCCTGGCATTCCCTGGAGCAAGGCACGCGCCTGCCGGAAATGGCCCTGCGCGACAGCCAGGGTCGCTCGGTGGCGCTGGAGGATTACGCGGGGCAGCCGCTGGTGGTCAATCTCTGGGCGACCTGGTGTCCGCCATGCCGACGCGAGATGCCGGTGCTCGCCGAGGCGCAGGCGCGCGAAAGCGACACCCTGTTCCTTTTCGTCAATCAGGGCGAAGGCGAGGGCGAGATCGGTCGCTTCCTGGAAACCGCAGGGCTGACGCTGGACAACGTACTGCTCGACAGCGGCGGGCGTCTCGGTCAGCACGTCGGCTCCACGGCACTGCCCACCACGCTGTTCTACAACGCCGAGGGCCGTCAGATCGGCAGCCATCTCGGCGAACTCTCGCACGCCAGCCTGGCGCGCGCGCTGGAAAAACTGAAAGAGGATGCTGCGCAGTGATTCGATTCAAGCCGTTACCCTACCTGCTGGCCGGCGTCAGCCTGCTGGCCCTGTCCGTGGCTCAGGCCGAGGAACTGCCGGAGGCGATCAAGGCCGTCGAGGCGCGTGGTGCCGAGGTCGTCGGCACCTTCGATGCGCCGGGTGGTATGAAAGGCTATGCCGCGCGCTACAACGGGCAGGGCATGGCCCTGTATCTCACTCCGGATGGCGAGCACGTGCTGATCGGCAGCCTGCTCGATGCCAAGGGCGAGGACCTGACCCGCGCGCACCTGGAGAAGCTGGTCTACGAACCGCTCGCCAAGGAGATGTGGACGCGCATGGAGAACAGCACCTGGATCGCCGACGGCAAGGCGGATGCGCCGCGCATCATCTACATGTTCAGCGATCCGAACTGCCCGTACTGCAACATGTTCTGGAAGCAGGCGCGGCCCTGGGTCGAGTCCGGCAAGGTGCAGCTGCGGCACATCATGGTCGGCATGTTGCGCGCCGACAGCGCCGGGAAGTCTGCCGCGCTGCTCAGCGCCAGCAAGCCCGAAGCCGCGCTCAACGAACACGAAGCGGCCGGCAAGGCGAGCAAGCTCAAACCGCTGGAGAAGATTCCCGCCGCGCTGGAAAAACAGCTCACCGACAACCTGATGCTGATGAGCGAGCTAGGCGCCCAGGCCACGCCGGCGATCTTCTACCTCGACGGCAACGGACGGCTCCAACAGCACCAGGGTGCGCCGCGGCCGGATGCGCTGGAAACGATCATGGGGCCGCGCTGAGGCAGCGCTAGGGGAGGCGTGGAACAGCGCTGCGCGCGTTTTCCTGATGAAGGTAGGGTGGATGGCCGAAGCCATCCACGCGCAAGGCGACGCGGTAGTACGAATCAAAGAACGCCGAATACCTTCTTCGCCAGGCTGGTGGCGGCGGCGGCCGGGTCCTTGCGGATGTTCGCCTCCTGCTCGGCGATCACCGTGAACAGGCCGTCCAGCGCCTGCTCGGTGACGTAGCTTTCGATGTTGGCGTAGCCGCCGGACAGGCCGGTCGGTACTTTCGCCGCCACCGCGTTGTATTGCTGCGCCAGGCCGACTTGGTCGGTGGCCTGCTTGA
>JAEAMG010000748.1_pt1 | contig 32325 bp, 29 predicted proteins | sample 8958741 | NCBI WGS metagenome assembly JAEAMG01 (sample SAMN16933256, study PRJNA681125) | bioreactor sludge metagenome | isolation source: anaerobic bioreactor treating anionic surfactant - SDBS | place: India: Bengaluru | collected 2019-02-28 | reverse complement strand
CTGCAGATCTTCACCAACACGGTGATCGGCCCGATCTTCTTCGAGATCATCCAGCGCAAGGGCAACCAGGGCTTCGGCGAAGGCAACTTCAAGGCGCTGTTCGAATCCATCGAGGAAGACCAGCTGCGCCGGGGCGTGATCGGCGAGTGAGGCGCAGGGTGGATGGCGGATGCCCATCCACCGTCTCTTCGATCGAACCGCACCTCGGAACCGGAGCCCTCATGCTGACCCTCTATTCCTACTGGCGCTCCAGCGCCGCCTACCGCGTGCGCATCGCGCTCAACCTCAAGGGCCTGGCGTATCGCCAGGTGCCGGTGCATCTGGTGCAGGACGGCGGACAGCAGCGCGCCGCCGACTACCGCGCGCTCAATCCGCAGCAGCTGGTGCCGCTGCTGGTCGACGAGGTCAACGGCGGCGCGCGCATCGCGCAGTCGCTGGCGATTCTGGAATACCTCGAGGAGGTGTTTCCGGTGCCGGCGATCCTGCCCGGCGATCCGCTGGAACGGGCGCAGGTGCGTGCGCTGGCACTGCACATCGCCTGCGAGATCCATCCGCTGAACAACCTGCGCGTGCTGCAGTACCTCAGCGGCGAACTCGGCGTAGACGATGCGGCGAAGGACGCCTGGTATCGCCACTGGGTCGCTACCGGCCTGGCGGCGGTGGAGCAGGGGCTGGAGGCGTTCGGCGAGCGCTTCTCACTCGGCGACCGCCCCGGTTACCTGGAGGCGTGCCTGGTGCCGCAGGTGTACAACGCGCGCCGTTTTGCCTGCGATCTCGCGCCGTTCCCGCGCATCCGCCAGCTGGCCGAGCGGTGCGAGGCGCTGGACGCCTTCCGCAACGCCGCCCCGGAGGTGCAACCCGACGCTCAATGACCCGTGGTGCCTTGCATGCCGTCGCGCCACGGTGCGGCGGTCCGAATTCCGTCACAGATAAAAACAAACAGGTGACGCATGACTCGTGAAAAACCGAAGAACCTCTGGCTGTCGCGCTGGGGTTTCATCCTCGCTGCAACCGGCTCCGCCGTGGGCCTGGGCAATATCTGGAAATTCCCCTACATCACCGGCGAATACGGCGGCGGTGCCTTCGTGCTGATGTACCTGGCGTGCATCCTCGCCATCGGCATTCCGGTGATGATGACCGAGATCGCCCTCGGCCGGCGCGGGCGCGGCAGTCCGATCGACGCCATCGGCCGCGTGGTGCGCGAGAACGACGGCAACCCGGCGTGGAAGCTGGTCGGCGGCATGGCGATGCTCGCCGGCTTCCTGATCCTGTGCTTCTACGTGGTGGTGGCCGGCTGGGCGTTTTCTTACACCTGGAAGATGCTCGACGGCTCGCTCGCCGCGCCCAGCGTGGAAGCGCTCGGCCAGGTGTTCGAGGCGCACAACGCCAATCCCTGGGCGCTCGGCGGCTGGGGTCTGCTGGTGGCGCTGCTGACCCTGTGGATCGTCGGCAAGGGCGTGCAGGCCGGTGTCGAGCGGGCGTTCCGCTGGATGATGCCGGGGCTGGCGGTGATGCTCATCGTGCTGGTGGGCTATTCGTTCACCAACGGCAGCTTCGCCGAGGGCTTTGCCTTCCTGTTCAGCTTCGATGCCTCGAAGATCACCGGCGAGGCGCTGCTGGCGGCGCTGGGCCATGCGTTCTTCACCCTCAGCCTGGCCTCCGGGGCGATTCTCACCTACGGCTCCTACATCCCGGACGGCCAATCCATCGCCCGCACCACCTTCATCGTTGCCATCGCCGACACCTGCGTGGCGCTGCTGGCGGGGCTGGCGATCTTCCCGGTGATCTTCGCCAACGGCATGGACCCGAGCGCCGGCCCCGGGCTGATCTTCATGAGCCTGCCGCTGGCCTTCCAGCAGATGCCGTTCGGCACCGCGTTCGGCGTGCTGTTCTTCGCCATGGTCTCGGTGGCGGCGCTGACGTCGGCGATCTCGATGATCGAGGCGGTGGTCGCCTACCTCAACGAGAAGCACGGCATCAGCCGCGCCCGCGCTGCCGCCAGCTCCGGTGCGGTGCTGATCGTGATCAGCCTGCTGGCGATGCTGTCGTTCAACCTCGGCGCGGAATGGAAGCTGTTCGGCATGACGCTGTTCGACGGGCTGGACTACATCACCTCGCGCTGGATGATGCCGCTGGGTGGCATCTTCATGGTGGTGCTGGCTGGCTACTGCCTGCGTTCGGAGATCATGCGTGACGAGCTGGGCCTGTCGCCGGCCGGGCATGCGCTGTGGCTGTTCATGGTGCGTTACGTCAGCCCGGTGATGATCCTCATGGTGTTCCTGCATGCCCTCGGCTGGCTGGGCTTCGACCCGCTGGCGCGCTGGTACTGGATCGTCGGCGCCATCGCGCTGCTGAGCCTGCTCGGCGAGGGCCTGCGCCCACGGGTGATGCCGGCCCTGGCCGGACGCTGAGCCGAGCGGTCCGCACGCCGGCGCGGTGCTGGCGTGCGGACCGGGCGGTCACGGGCTACACCGCTGCGTTCAAGTTTCCCGACGGACGGCCGAGAAGCTGACTGAGATCAAGGATTTTCACATTCCGCAGGATGCGCCCAGTCAGTCAATCGGACGCCCCTCAAAATGCCCAGTCGCCTCAAGTTCAGCCACAAGATCCTGCTGGCCGCATCGCTGGTGGTGATCGCGACCTTCGCGCTGTTCACCCTCTACAACGACTACCTGCAGCGCAACGCCATCCGCGCCAATCTCGAGAGCTACCTCGATGAGATGGGCAAGATCACCGCGAACAACATCCAGAACTGGCTTTCCGGCCGCATTCTGCTGGTGGAAGGCGCGGCCGAATCGGTCGCCGCCGACAACAGCAGCGAGCGCGTGGCCAGCCTGTTCGAGCAGCGTGCGCTGACCTCGACGTTCGCCTTCACCTACCTCGGTGGCCAGGACGGCAGCTTCCTGCTGCGTCCCTACGATGAAATGCCGGCCGACTTCGATCCGCGCACCCGGCCCTGGTACAAGGACGCCGTGGCCGCCGGCGGCTCGACGCTGACCGAACCCTATGTCGATGCCGCCAGCGGGCAGCTGATCCTGACCATCGCCACCCCGGCGAAGAGCGGCGCGCAGACCCTTGGCGTGGTCGGTGGCGACCTGGAGCTCAAGGCGCTGGTGGAGATCATCAACGCGCTGGATTTCAACGGCATGGGCTATGCCTTCCTGGTCAGCGGCGATGGCAAGGTGCTGGTCCACCCCAACCAGCAGATGGTGATGAAGACGCTGCGCGACGTTTACCCGCAGAACACGCCGTCGCTCGACAGCCGCTACGTCGAGGCCGAACTCAATGGCTCGCCGCGCGTGCTCGGCTTCAGCCCGGTGAAGGGGCTGCCGTCGGTGAAGTGGTACGTCGGCATCTCGCTGGATCGCGACAAGGCCTACGCCAGCCTCAGCAGTTTCCGCACCACCGCGCTGATCGCGACCGTCGCGGCGGTGGCCTTCATCCTGCTGCTGCTGGGCCTGCTGATCCGCGTGCTGATGCGTCCGCTGACCGACATGGGGCGGGCGATGGCCAACATCGCCGAAGGTGAGGGCGACCTGACCCGCCGCCTCGACGCGCAGTCCAACGATGAGTTCGGTGAGCTGGCCGGCGCCTTCAACCGCTTCGTCGAGCGCATCCATGGCTCGATCCGCGAAGTGTCCTCGGCGACGCAGGCGGTGCATGAAGTGGCGCAGCGCGTGCTCGACGCTTCCAACGCCTCGATGTCCAACTCCGACGAGCAGTCCAGCCGCACCAACAGCGTGGCGGCGGCGATCAACGAGCTGGGGGCCGCCGCACAGGAAATCGCCCGCAACGCCGCCGACGCCTCGCAGCACGCCAGCAACGCGCGCCTGCAGGCCGATGACGGGCGTCAGGTGGTCGAGCAGAACATCGCCGCGATGCGCCAGCTGTCCGACAAGATCAGCGCCTCCTGCGCGCAGATCGAGACGCTCAACGCCAAGACCGTCGACATCGGCCACATCCTCGAAGTGATCAAGGGCATCTCCGAGCAGACCAACCTGCTGGCGCTGAACGCCGCCATCGAGGCCGCGCGTGCCGGCGATGCCGGGCGCGGATTCGCCGTGGTCGCCGACGAGGTGCGCAACCTGGCGCACCGCACGCAGAGTTCGGCGCAGGAAATCCAGCAGATGATCGAGGAGCTGCAGGTCGGCGCCGGCGCCTCGGTGCAGACCATGACCGAAAGCCAGCGCCAGAGCGAAGCCAGCGTGTCGATTGCCGACCGCGCCGGCGAGCGCCTCGGCGAGGTGACCCAGCGCATCGGCGAGATCGACGGCATGAACCAGTCGGTGGCCACCGCCACCGAGGAGCAGACCGCGGTGATCGAGTCGCTGAACATGGACATCACCGAGATCAACACGCTGAACCAGCAGGGCGTGGAGAACCTGCAGTCGACCCTGCAGGCCTGTGGCGATCTGGAGCGGCAGGCCACCCGCCTCAAGCAGCTGGTCGGCAGCTTCCGCATCTGATCCAGGTGGATTGAAAAGGGGCGCTGCGGCGCCCTTTTTTCATGCGCGCGAGCGGGCAACGGAGCATCGCGCGGCGATTGGCAGTCACAACTGCTCAACCCGCGCGTTCTTCAGGAGGCTCCATGCAAGTGCTCATCGTGCTCACATCCCACGACCGGCTGGGCGACACCGGCAAGCCCACCGGCTTCTGGCTCGAGGAATTCGCCGCGCCGTACTTCGTGCTGCGCGACGCCGGCGCCGCCATCACGCTGGCCTCGCCCAAAGGCGGGCAGCCGCCGCTGGACCCCAAGAGCGACGAAGCGGAGGCGCAGACCGACGCTACCCGGCGCTTCAAGGCGGATGCCGAGGCGCAGCGCGCGCTGGCCAGCACCGTGCCGCTGGCACAGGTCTCGGCGGCGGATTTCGATGCGCTGTTCTTTCCCGGCGGCCACGGCCCGCTCTGGGACCTGGTGCGTGACCGCCATGCCATCGAGTTGATCGAGACGTTCGCACGCAGCGGCAAACCGGTCGCGGCGGTCTGCCATGCGCCGGCGGTGCTGACCGAGGTGCGCGGCGCCGATGGCGATTTCCTGATCAAGGGGCGCGGCGTCACCGGCTTCACCAACGGCGAAGAGGCGGCGGTGGAGCTGACCGACGTGGTGCCCTTCCTGCTGGAAGACCGGCTCAAGGAACGCGGCGGCAACTACAGCAAGGGACCGGACTGGGCGCCCTACGTGGTGGTCGACGGCCAGCTGGTGACCGGGCAGAACCCGGCCTCCTCGGAAGCCGCCGCAACGGCGCTGCTGGAGCTGCTGCGCGCCGGCTGATTCAGCGCGGCAGCTCGGGCCAGAGCAGGCTCTCGGCGCTGGCGCAGGCGCCGAACAGCGGTTTGCTGAACAGGTAGCCCTGCATCAGCTCGATGCCCTGATCGGCCAGGCACAGGCATTCGTCGAGGGTCTCGATGCCCTCGGCGATCAGGCGGATGTCCAGCTCGCGGCAGATTTCCGTCACGCCACGCACGATGGCCTGCCGCGAGTGGCTGGCGTCGATGCCGCGGATCAGGTCCATGTCCAGCTTGATCAGGTCGGGCTGGAAGTCGGCCAGCAGGTTGAGCCCGGCGAAGCCGGCGCCGAAATCGTCGATGGCGGTCATGAAGCCGATGCGCTGGTATTCGCGCAGCACCTCGGCCAGCCACTTGCCGTCGTCGATCTCCTCGCCTTCCACCGTCTCGAAGATGATCCGCTCGATGGGGAAGCCGTACTGCTGCGCCGCCTCCAGCGTGGAGCGGATGCACAGCTCCGGGCGGTAGATGGCGTTGGGCATGAAGTTGATCGACAGGCGTGTCTGCATGTCCAGCGCCGCGGCGGTGCGGATCGCTTCGACCCGGCAGGCCTGATCGAAGCGGTAGCGGTTGTCCTCGGTGACCTTGGCCAGCACGCTCGGCGCCGGCTCGCCGGCCGGGCCGCGCACCAGCGCCTCGTGGGCAAACAGCTGGCGCTCGCGCAGGTTGACGATCGGCTGGTAGGCATAGGCGAAGCTGAAATCCAGCGCCTGGCCGTTGCGGCAGCCTTCGCAGGCGGCCTTGGCGAGCGGGGACTCGCAGTCGGTGGAGCGGCGATACATCGAAAGTCCTCGTCGATTGGCAGCCAGTGCCCGGGTGCGCCGCCCGCGGCGAACAGCCGCGCGCACGGGCGCGATGAGCTGCTATCGGTCGGCGCGGGACTTTCTTGACTGCTGCACGTCGACTCGCCGGGTTGCGCTCACTCCGCGGCGGCGGCCGCCCACTCCAGCGCCTGCACGCTGCTGTGGTGCGCGTTGCTGCCGTGGTTGGCGTCCGGGTTGATGCGCAGCTCGACGTGCATGCCGGGCATCGCGCCCAGGCGTTCGGCGAAGTCGCGGGCGTTGTCGACCATGCGCCGCTCGGCCATGTGGCGCCGGCGCGGATCGTCCAGCGGATCGTCGGCGGCCGGCTGTTCGGCGCTGCCGACGGTGATCAGCAGGCGGCTGTCCGCCGGATGTTGCTGCAGCTGGCGTTCGAAGCGGGCCAGGCTGCGCCGGGCAGGCGCTGGCGGTCCTCGGCGTGCGGCGTGTAGTCCTCGGCGCGTGCCTTGAAGTCGTAGAGCGCGGCGCCCGGATAACCCACGCCGACCACCAGCACGCTGTTGCGCAGCGTCGGCTCGGGGCGCGCTTCCAGCGCCTGGGCCTGCAGCGCCAGCGCCGGAAACAGCGCATTGCCGTCGAGCACGTAGAGCACCGGATAGCCACCGGGCGGCGCCGGCTGCGTCGGCCGGGAGAGGAAGATCTGGTAGTCGCGTCCGGTGTGGCGCGAATGCAGTACGCGCTGCTCGGTCTGCGGCAGCGTCACGGGCTGCCAGGCGGACGCCGCTGGCGTGGCCGCCTGGGTCGGCACGCTCAGCAGCGCGAGCGTGGCCAGGGTGAGGCGCTTCATGCGTGGGTCAGCGGCAGCGCGCCGTCCTGCCAGTGCACCTTGAGCGCTTCCTCGCCGGAGAAGCGTTCGAGGTGGTCGGCGATGACCAGGCTCAGACGCTTCTGCGCCTCGCCGGCCTCGGCCTGGCAGTCGATCAGCAGGCGGTCGGTTTCGGCGAGCATGCGGCAGCTGCCGAAGGGGAACTGCACGCGGGCGCGGGTTTCGTCGAGTTCGACCTCGCCCTTGTGGGCGAAGTGCTTGAACAGCCGGGTCATGTTGCGCGCGGCGCGCGGGGTGAGTACGACGGCATGGAACTGGGGCACGGGCAATCTCCTTGCAGGGTGGGCCGGCCCGCAGGCCGGCAGTGGGGTGGCTCAGAATTGGTAGCGCGCGCCGACGACGAAATTGCGCGACGGGCCGTAGAAGTTGAAGGTGCCGACGCTGCCGACCCGCGAGTAGTACTTGCGGTCGAGCAGGTTGTTGGCGTCGAAGGTGGCGGTCAGCTTGTCGGTGAGCGGGTAGGACAGCTTGGCGTCGACCACCGCGTAACCCGGCGCGCTCAGTCGCGGGCTGCCGGCGCGTTCGATGCTGAAGTCGCTCATGGCGCTGATGCCGGCGCCGAGGCCGAGGCCGCGCAACGGGCCGCCGGGCAGCGTGTACTTGCTCCACAGCGAGGCCTGGTGGCGGGGCATCAGCGCGAACAGCGCGTTCTCGTCGCCGGCCAGGTTCTCGCTCTTCATGTAGGTGTAGCCGGCCAGCAGCTCCCAGTCGGGCGTCAGGTAGCCGCTGACTTCCAGTTCGCCGCCGCGGATGCGGGTCTTGCCGCTGGCTTCGTAGACGCCGTTGAGCGGCACGCCGAAGTCGTCGAGGGCGCCGGTGGCGCGGTTCTCGTCGGTGAGCTGGAAGGCGCTCAGGCGCGCATTCAGATCGCCGCCGTAGTAGCTGCCCTTGATGCCGACCTCGTACTGCTCACCTTCGCGTGGCTCGATGATGCGCCCACCGGCGTCGGTCTCGGTCTGCGGCTTGAACACCTGCGAGTAGCTGGCGTACAGCGAGTGCTGCGCGTCGAGGTCGAACACCAGCCCGCCATAGGGCGTGACATGGCCGCTTTCGCGCACATCATGCGCGGCCGTGCTGTTTTCGCCGGTGTAGCTGCTGACGCGGGCGCCGCCGATCAGCGCCAGGCGCTCGAACGGACGGAATGTCAGCTTGGCGTACAGCCCGGCCTCGCGCTCGTCGGTTTCGGTGGGCGTGCCGAAGGTGACGTTCGGCCGCGGCTTGTCGCTCGGGTGGTAGCTGTCGACGTCGATCACGCCGAGGTTGCCGCGCGCATCGGCGTAGTCGGTCTCGTAGCGCTTGAAGTCGGTGCCGACGACGAATTCGCTGACCTGGCCGAGCAGCGCGAATGGCTGGCTGTAGTTGGCGTCCACCGCGAGGGTGTCCTGCTCCAGGTCGCGCGCGGTGTAGGCCAGGTTGGTCACGCCGGTGCTGGCGTTGCGTCCGGTGAAGGCATACAGGTAGTCGGTGGCGCGCTTGGAGCCGCGCACGGCGATGCGCCCGTAGCCGCCGTTGTCGAAGCGGTGGGTCAGCTCGGCGATGGCATCGGTGCTGCGGCCGTCGAAGTCGCCCCAGTCGGCGCCCAGGTAGGTCGAGCGGCTGAAGTGCTGCAGACTGCCGTCGGTGGCGGCGGGGTAGCCGTTGTGCGGGACGATGTCCTTGGTCTGGTGGATCAGCCCGAAGGACATCACCGTGGCGTCGCTGAGGTCGACGTCGAGCGCGCCGTAGAAGCTCTCGCTGGTGTTGGCGTTGTAGTCGACCTCGCCGTTGCTATCGGCGCGCGAGGCGACCAGGCGCCCGCGCACGCGGCCGTCCTCATCCAGCGGGCCGGAAAAGTCGGCTTCCTGGTAGTTCTGGTCCCAGCTGCCGTAGCGGCCGGTGAGGCTGCCCTGGAATTCGCGGGTCGGGCGCTTGCGCACCATGTTGACGATGCCGCCCATCTCGCTGGTGCTGCTGAACAGGCCCGACGGCCCGCGCATGATCTCGACCCGGTCGAATGGCGACAGCGACGGCAGTGTGCCGTTGATGCTGGCCATCGGCGCGGGCAGGCCGTCGATGTTGAATTCGTCGTACTCGTAGCCGCGCGCATAGATCGACGAGCGCCCGCTGTCGTTGGTCAGGGTGCGCAGGCCGGCGGTGTATTTGGCGAGATCGTCGAGATTCACGAACTGGCGATCGCGGATGTAATCGCTGGTGTAGACGGTGATCGACTGCGGAATGTCGCGCAGCTCGGCGGGCGTCTTGGTGCCCACGGTGGCGGCCGGCACGGTGTAGCCGCCGCTCTGCTCGGAGGGCGCCATGTCGTACAGGCGATTGCCCTCGACGGTGATGCTTTCCAGTTCGACCGCCTGCTCCGGCGGCGTGACGCCCTGCGCCAGCGCACTGAGCGGGAACGGCGCGAGCAGGCCGAGCAGCAGCCAGTGACGGGAAAAACGGGAAGGGCGGGTGGTGCGGTCCATGTTGCGGCTCCTGTCGCAAGCGGCGGGGCAGGTTGGCGACTGTCCCACGATTGCACAAATGATAACGATTTGCATCCGAGAATGACGGCGCGTAGTCTGCCACCACGGCCTCGGCCGAACCTTTGCGCGAGCGAACATTTGCTTTGCGATCCGTCTTCCGGGGATTTGCGCCATGCAGCAACCTGATCACCTCATCCGTCGCGGCGAGCTGCCGGCAGCCAGCCAGCCGGGGCTGCGCCTGGCGCGCCCGGAGGACGACCGGCTGTTCTTCGGCAGGGTGGGCTGGGTGCAGCTGCGCGAGGGGCTGTCGCTGCACTGGTCGGATTACCAGGAGCTGCAGGATTTCGTCGCCGAGAATCCGGTGCAGCCGCGCCTGTCGTTCGTGCTGTTCCTCGACGGCCAGAGCGAGGTGAGCTACGGCGACCTGGCGCTCAGCTTCGGCCAGGCGGATCGCCGCCAGCGTCCGCAGGGCGTGGCGCTGGCGATGACCGAACCGGTGCTGTTCCGTCGTCAGGCCCGCCGTGGTCGGCATATCCGCAAGCTGGTGGTGAGTCTGGCGCCGGAATGGTTCGACAACGCCGGCGCCGAGGCCGGCAGCGCAGTGCGGCGCTTCCTGCAGAGCCATCTGGCGCCGCGTGTGTGGCAGCCGTCGGCACGGCTGCTGACGCTGGCCGAACAGATGCTCAGCCCGACGGGCTACGACCCGCTGCTCGAACGGCTGTATCTGGAAAGCCGCGCGCTGGATATCGCCTGCGAGGCGCTGGGCAGCCTCGCTGAGGCGGCGCCTGAGGCGGGGCTGCGCCCGCAGGAAGGCTTACGCGTACAGCGACTGCAGGAGTTGCTCGACAGCGGAGCGGCAGACGCCTGGACGCTCGAGCGCATCGCCCGCGAGATGGGCGTCAACGCCGGCACCCTGCAGCGCCAGTTCCGCACCGCGCGCGGCATGACGATCTTCGAGTATCAGCGCGCTCGCCGCCTGCTGCAGGCGCGACAGGCGCTGGAACGCGAAGGAATCAGCGTGAACGAGGCCGCCTGGCGCGCCGGCTACAACAGCCCGGCGAACTTCGCCACGGCGTTCAAGCGCCAGTTCGGCATCAGCCCGCGGCAGGTGCGCGGGCGGCTGTGACGGCTTCGTTCGCCCAACCGGCTGGCTAGCCGCTCACGCTGGCGATGGCGCGGGCCAGTGCGTCCAGTCGCTCGGCATCCAGCCCGGCGACGCTGGCGCGACCGCTTTCGACCAGATACACCGAGTGCTCGGTGCGAAGCCGGCGCACCTGCGCGGCGGTAAGCCCGGTGTAGGAAAACATCCCGCGCTGCTCGGCGATGTGCGCGAAGCGCTCGGCCAGCCCGTACGGTGTCAGCGCTTCCACCAGGCCCTTGCGCAGGTTGGCGATGCGCTGGCGCATGCCTTCCACCTCGTCCTGCCAGATCTGCCGCAGCGCGTCGTCGGCGAGAATGGTCGTCACCACCGCGGCGCCGTGCGCCGGCGGCGTGGACCACAGCCCGCGGGCGAGGGCGGCAAGCTGGCTGCGCACATCCAGCAGTTGCTCGTGGCCGGCGGCGATGACGATCAGCGCGCCGGTGCGCTCGCGGTAGAGGCCGAAGTTCTTCGAGCAGGAGCTGGTGATCAGCACTTCCGGCAGCGTTTCGGCGAACAGCCGCACCGCCCAGGCGTCTTCCTCCAGCCCCTCGCCGAAGCCCTGGTAGGCGAAGTCGAACAGCGGCAGCAGCTCGCGGCTGCGGACGATCTCCAGCACGCGCAGCCAGTCGTCCTGGTTCAGGTCGAAACCGCTCGGGTTGTGACAGCAGGCGTGCAGCAGCACGACGTCGCCCGTCGGAATGCGCTCCAGCGCGGCGAACAGGCCCTCGCGATCCAGGCGGTTGTCCGCGCCGACGTACGGGTAGTGCTGCAGCGGCACGCCGGCGGCGGCGAACAGCGTCTGGTGGATCGGCCAGGTCGGGTCGCTCAGCCACAGCGTGCGCCCCGGCAGGCAGCGGGCGATGAATTCGCCGGCCAGGCGCAGCGCGCCGGTGCCGCCGGGCGCCTGGGTGCAACCGGCTCGATCCTCGGCGAGCGCCACGGCGCGCGGGCTGAGCACCAGCCGCATCAGCAAGGCGCCGAACTGCGCATCGCCGTGGCCGCCGATGTAGCTCTTGGTCTTCTCGCTGTCGACCAGCCGCTGCTCGGCCAGCTTCACCGCGCGGGGAATGGGCGTCTGCCCGTGGGCGTCCTTGTAGACGCCGACGCCGAGGTCCAGCTTGGCCGGGTTGGCGTCGGCGCGAAACGCATCCAGCAGGCCGAGGATCGGGTCGCCGGGGACGCGGGGTATCTGGCCGAAATGCATCACTTGCGACCCTCGGCAGTGGCGGCGAGCTGGTCGGTGCGCGCGGCCATGATGAAGTCGTTGCGGTGCAGGCCGCGCATCTCGTGGCTCCACCAGGTCACGGTGACCTTGCCCCACTCGGTGAGCAGCGCCGGATGGTGGCCGACTTCCTCGGCGATGGCGCCGACCGCGTTGGTGAACGCCAGGGCGTGGCGGAAGTTGCGGAACAGGAACACGCGCTCCAGCTCCATGTGGTCGCCGCGCACCTCGATGTTCCAGTCGGGGATTTCGCGGATCAGCTCGGCCAGTTCTTCATCGGATACCTTCGGCGCATCGGCGCGGCAGGCTTCGCATTGGGCTTGGGCGAGAGCGGTCATGGTGTCGGTCCCTTCTGTCTGTTGGGTGAAAGTCGTTGGCAAAGCCTAGGTGAATTGAAGGCGTAGGGTGGACAACGCCGCAGGCTTGTCCACGCGTTGGGTTCGTCCGCCACGCCGTCGAAAGATCTCGTCGCGGTTGGGAGATGAGCCTTGCGGCGTCATTCAACCAGCGGAGTCGTGACCGAACCGGCGCGTGGAAAACGCTCCGCAGTTTTCCACCCTACGCTGCCTTGGGCGGAAACTTCGGCTGGTGCAGGCCCAGGCGCATGGCCTGGTGAACCAGCGCCATGATGTCCTGGTGGGCCAGCTCGAACAGCCGGTGCAGGTCCGGCAGCACGAAGTACAGCGGCTGCAGGATGTCGATGCGATAAGGCGTGCGCATCGCCTCCAGCGGGTCGAACGGCTGGTGCTCGGGCGCGGCGGACAGGCTGTAGAGCGTTTCCTTCGGCGAGGAAAGAATGCCGCCGCCATAGATGCGCCGGCCTTCAGGCGTGTCCACCAGGCCGAACTCGATGGTCATCCAGTACAGCCGCGCGAGGTAGACGCGCTCCTCCTTGCTCGCCGCCAGGCCCAGCTGGCCATAGGTGTGGGTGAACTCGGCGAACCACGGGTTGGTCAGCAGCGGACAGTGGCCGAAGATCTCGTGGAAGATGTCCGGCTCCTGCAGGTAGTCCAGTTCCTCCGGCGTGCGAATGAAGGTGGCGACCGGGAAGCGCTTGCTCGCCAGCAGCTCGAAGAAGGTCTGGAACGGGATCAGCGCCGGCACGCGAGCGACCTGCCAGCCGGTGGTGGCCTGCAGCACGCGGTTGATTTCGCTGAGCTGCGGAATGCGCTCGCGGGGCAGGTCGAGTTGCTCGATGCCGGCCAGGTATTCCGGGCAGGCGCGCCCGTCGAGCAGCTTCAGCTGGCGTTCGATCAGGGTCTGCCAGACGGCGTGCTCGGCGTCCGGGTAGTGGATGTGGCCGTGCGCGTCCGGTTCGCGGGCGACATAGGGCGTGGTGTTCATCGGACCTCCTGAGCGGGTGGCCGCCTGAGTCTTGTTGTTATGGATGCCTCATCTGAACGTGCCGGCGCGGGCGTTGGGTAGTAGGCGTGCGAAGGCCGAGCGCACTTCGCTTGCGGCTGGATGTAAAGAAAGTCTTACGAATCCGCCCGGCGGCGTGGTGATCGCCTTGTATGCGGCTGCGTTCGTCAAATAATCTTGACGATAATCAAGCCTGGCTTGCGAATAACTCGCCGCATAACAACAAAAGGGCCGCGTATGCGTATCCGAATCCTTTGCCAGAACCGCGTCGGCATCCTGCGCGACATGCTCAACCTGCTCGTCGATTACGGCATCAACGTGGCGCGCGGTGAGGTCGGGGGCGAGCAGGGCAATGCCATCTACCTGCACTGCCCGAACCTGATGAACCTGCAGTTGCAGGCCCTGCGGCCGAAGATCGAGGCGCTGCCCGGCGTGTTCGAGCTGCGCAAGGTCAGCCTGATGCCCAGCGAGCGGCATTCGCTGGAACTCAACGCGCTGCTCGGCGCACTGGACTTTCCGGTGCTCTCGGTCGACATGAGCGGCGCCATCGTCGCGGCGAATCGCTGCGCGGCGCAGCTGCTCGGCGTGCGGGTGGACGAGGTGCCGGGGCTGAGCCTGTCGCGCTATGCCGAGGATTTCGATCTGCCCGAGCTGGTGCGGGCGAACAAGGCGCGCATCAATGGCCTGCGGGTGCAGATCAAGGGACAGGTGTTCCTCGCCGACATCGCGCCGCTGCAGTCGCAGCACGACGACAGCGAGGCGCTGGCCGGCGCGGTGCTGACGCTGCACCGCGCCGATCAGGTCGGCGAGCGCATCTACAACGTGCGCAAGCAGGAGCTGCGCGGCTTCGACAGTATCTTCCAGAGCTCGAAGATGATGGCCGCGGTGGTGCGCGAGGCCCGGCGCATGGCGCCGCTGGACGCGCCGCTGCTGATCGAGGGCGAAACCGGCACCGGCAAGGAGCTGCTGGCGCGTGCCTGTCACCTGTCCAGCCCGCGCGGGCAGGCGCCGTTCATGGCGCTCAATTGCGCCGGGCTGCCCGAGTCGATGGCCGAGACCGAGCTGTTCGGCTACGGCCCCGGCGCCTTCGAGGGCGCGCGCCCGGAAGGCAAGCTGGGGCTGCTGGAACTCACCGCCGGCGGCACGCTGTTCCTCGACGGTGTCGGCGAGATGAGCGCGCGGTTGCAGGCCAAGTTGCTGCGCTTTCTGCAGGACGGCGGCTTTCGCCGGGTGGGCAGCGACGAGGAGGTCTATCTGGATGTACGGGTGATCTGCGCGACGCAGGTCGATCTGTCCGAGCTGTGCGCCAAGGGCGAGTTTCGCCAGGACCTGTACCACCGGCTCAACGTGCTGTCGCTGCACATTCCGCCGCTGCGCGAGTGTCTCGACGGCCTGGAACCGCTGGCGCTGCACTTCATCGACCAGGCCAGCCGGCAGATCGGCTGTCGGTTGCCGACACTGTCGGCCGCCGCGCTGGCGCGCCTGGGCGGCTATCACTGGCCGGGCAACGTGCGCCAACTGGAGAACACGCTGTTTCAGGCGGTCTCCCTCTGCGACGACGAGCGCATCGAGCCCGAGCACATCCGCCTGCCGGCCTACGGTGCAGCGCAGCCGCTGGGCGACTTCGCCCTGGACGGCGATCTGGCAAGCATCGTCGGGCGTTTCGAGAAGGCCGTGCTGGAAAGCCTCTATCAGCAGCATCCCAGCAGCCGGCTGCTGGGCAAGCGGCTGGGCGTATCGCACACCACCATTGCCAACAAGCTGCGCGATGCTGGGCAAGCGGCTGGGCGTATCGCACACCACCATTGCCAACAAGCTGCGCGAGTACGGCATTGGTCGGGAGGACTGAGGCCCGCGCGGGGCAAACGCCGCGCTGGGGATTGCTGCAGCGTTAGCAATTCAAGTGCGCAGGATGCGTCTGGGCGCTTGTCTCATCGCGTGCCCGTAAAGTGACTGACTGGTCAATTTTCTTTCGCTGCCTTTCTGTGTGCAATGGCGTGACCGGGTTCGCGAAACCGGCGCCGACCAAGTCGCTTGCGCTTGTCTGCCGCAGCCGCTTGCCGAAGACTCGCCGCGGCCTGCGCCGCGACTGGTTGTCGTGGCGCAGGCAGTACCGCATGCCAATAAAGACCGGTCGGCAGCCTTGGTTGCCACGAACCGGCCATTCGCCCGAATGGATCGCGCCGCCTGGCCGCGCCATTGCACTTATCCGATCAACGACGCGACCGGCGCTCACGAGGCACCGTCGTCGCGCAGCCGTTTCTGGGAGCTTTCGATGTTCAAGTCTTGTGTCACCGCGCTGGTCGCGACGCTGTCTCTGCTGGGGCTGTCGGCCGCCAGCGCCGCGGAGCCGATCGTCATCAAGTTCGCCCACGTGGTGGCGGACGATACGCCCAAGGGCAAGGGAGCGCTGCTGTTCAAGCAGCTGGTCGAGCAACGTCTGGCCGGTCAGGTGAAGGTCGAGGTCTACGCCAATTCCAGTCTCGTGGGCGATGCCGAGGAGATGCAGGCACTGCTGGACAACCGCGTGCAGCTGCTGGCGCCCTCGTTGTCGAAGTTCGAGAAATACACGCGCAAGCTGCAGGTGTTCGATCTGCCGTTCCTGTTCGATGACGAGGCAGCGGTCAAGCGTTTCCAGAGTCGCGAAAAGAGCCGCGAGCTGCTGCGCTCGATGGCCGAGCACAACATTTATGGCCTGGCCTATTGGAACAATGGTCTCAAGCAGCTTTCCGCCACCCAGGCGTTGCGCCTGCCGGGCGACGCCGGCGGTCTGGCGTTCCGCGTGCAGCCTTCGGCGGTGCTGGAGGCGCAGTTCGCCGCCGTAGGCGCCAAGTCGGTGCGCCTGCCGTTCGCCGAGGTGTTCAAGTCGCTGCAGAGCGGCGTGGTGCAGGGGGCGGAGAATCCCTGGTCGAACATCGCCAGCCAGAACATGCACAGCGTGCAACCGTACATCACCGAAACCAATCACGGTGTGCTCGCCTACATGCTGGTCACCAACGCCGAGTTCTGGCGCAGCATTCCGTTCGCGACCCGTTCGGAACTGGAGAACATCATCGTCGAGGTGACCGCGGTGGTGAACGAGGAAGCGGAGGCGCTGAACCGGCGCGATCGCGAGCGCATTCTCGCCAGCGGCAGCAGCAAGCTGATCAGCCTGTCGCCGGAGCAGCGCCAGGCCTGGCGCGAAAAGATGCAGCCGGTGTGGCAGGCCTACGAGGCAGACATCGGTGCCGACGTGATCCGCGCGGCGCTGACCGTCAACCGGCGCTGAGCGCGTTTCATTCCAACGGCTTGCCGGCGTAACAGGTCGGCGAGCTGGGATCGGCGCGGCGTTCCAGTTCCTCTTCCAGCCATTCGGCGAGCACCCGCGCGTTGTTCTCGCGTTCGTCCCGCGCGGCGTAAACCAGTGTGAGCGTGCCACCCGCGGCACGCTCCAGCAGCGGCCACCAATGCTCGGGATGCGCCGCGAGTTCCTGCCGGTAGCGCTGGCGGAACGTGGCGAAATCCAGCAGCCCTCCTTTGAACTCGCGTCGCAGCGCCGTGGTGGGCGCCAGCTGCGGCAGCCAGCCATCGAGTGGCAAATCTTCCTTGCGGCAGTTACGCGGCCAGAGTCGATCGACCAGCACGCGCTGACCATCCTCGTCGGCCGCTGGCAGATAGGCGCGTTTGCACTGGATCATCGGCAGACTCCTTCTTTTCGGCATCGGGTGGTAAAGACCGAGCGTCTTACTGGGTATTAAGTACCTCGATGAATTGTTATTTAGACCCTGATGTCGCAGGTAATATTCACCACCTAAAATGTTAAGTCTTTGATTTTATAAGGCTATAAAAGCGGCACGCTTCGTGAAGTGTTCTTGGGGTGCGACATCTCACAAACGTCAAAGGAGCATCCCCATGAAAAAGTTGATCGTAGCAGCAGCCAGCGCCGCCATTCTGATCTCGGCAACCGTTCACGCCGACGAGATTCTGGAAGTCCATCCCGATCACGCGGTCGGTGGTGGTTTCGGTGGGCTCAGTGGCTTCATGGTCGGCGCGGTAGGCGGGCCGATAGGCGCGCTGGTTGGTGGCGGGCTGGGCTGGCTGCTGGGTAGCGGCGTGCAGGACGCCGCCGGGCTGGAGCAGACGCTGTACGTGGTGCGCAAGGACGACGGCAGCATCGACCGTATCCGCAGCTCCGACGGCAGTTTCCTGGAGGGCCAGCATATCCGCCGCGACGGCGCCGAGATCACCGCAATGCGCCCTTGAGCGGTAGTGCGACGGACCTGTCAGTCGGTCGATATGCCCGCAGCGCTTGGCCTCTCGGGTAGCGCTGAGGGATGATCGTGCGCCTGTCTTGTCCGAGGAGCCTGCGATGACCTATTCCGTGCTGCATGTTGTGCACCTGCTGGCAGCGATCTTTTTCATCGGCACGCTGTTCGTCGAAGTGGCGATTCTTGCCAGGATTCGTCCGCAGCTCGGCGAGTCGGTCGCGCAGCAGCTGGATAGAGCGGTCGGCGCGCGCTCGCGGGTGGTGCTGCACTGGGTCGTGTTGTTCGTCTACGGCGCCGGCATCGGCCTGGCCTGGTTTCACCGCCAGGCGCTGGCCGAGCCGTTTGCCGGCAGCTTCGGGATGCTGCTGAGCCTGAAGATCCTGCTGGCCGTCGGCGTGTTCTTCACCTTCGGCCTGGTGGCGATCCTGCTGCGCAGCGGGCGGATGACGCCGGCGCGCTACAGCGCCATCCATTGGGCGATCTTCCTGCAGATGGTCGGCATCGTGGTGCTGGCCAAGGCGATGTTCTACGTCCACTGGTAGTCGCGTCGGTGTGCGGGCCTAGCAGGTTCGCCGCCGCCGATGATGATTTCCGTCAAGACCGATGCCGCTTGTCGCGACGCTGATTGCGCCCGATTCAGCCGCTGCAGGCTCATTGCGTTCGTCGTTGCCCCGGCTAAGGTGGCTGCATCGCACTCGATCAGCAGGGGTACCGCATGAACTTCGCCTACAGCCCGCGCGTGGAGGCGCTGCGTCAGCAGCTCCGCGCCTTCATCGATCAGTACATCGTGCCGCGCATCGGTGCCTGGCATGCCGAAGTGGCGGCGGGTCGGTATCCGGTATCGTTCATGGACGATCTCAAGGCGCTGGCGCGTGCCGAAGGGCTATGGAACCTGTTCCTGCCGTCACTGCGCGAAGACGAACCGGGCACTGCGCTGAGCAACCTGGAGTACGCGCCGCTGGCTGAGATCATGGGGCGCGTGCACTGGGCCTCCGAGGTGTTCAACTGCAACGCGCCGGACACCGGCAACATGGAACTGCTGCACCTGTTTGCCACGCCCGAGCAGCGTGAGCGCTGGCTTCAGCCGCTGCTCGAGGGGCAGATCCGCTCGGCCTTCGCCATGACCGAGCCGGACGTGCCGTCGTCCGACGCCACCAATATCCAGACGCTGATCCGCCGTGACGGCGACGATTACGTGATCAATGGTCGCAAGTGGTTCATCACCAACGCCTCGCACCCGGACTGCCGGTTGCTGATCGTGATGGGCAAGACCGATCCCGCCGCCGAGCCCCACCACCAGCAGAGCATGATCCTGGTGCCGTTCGACACCCCCGGTGTGGAGCTGGTGCGCAACATTCCGGTGATGAACCACATCGCCCCGGAAGGCCATAGCGAGCTGCTGCTGAGGAATGTGCGAGTGCCGGCAAGCAATCTGCTCGGGCGCGAGGGCGACGGTTTCATGATGGCTCAGGCCCGCCTCGGACCGGGACGCATCCATCACTGCATGCGCTCGATCGGCCAGGCGGAGCTGGCGCTGGAGCTGATGGTCGAGCGTTGCCAGGAGCGCAAGGCGTTCGGCAAGTATCTGCAGCAGTATTCCAATGTCGCCGACTGGATCGCCGAGTCGCGCATCGAGATCGAGCAGGCGCGTCTGCTGGTGCTCAAGACGGCGTGGATGATCGACGAAGTCGGCGCCAAGGCGGCACGCCGGGAAATCGCCATGATCAAGGCGCTGGTGCCGCGCATGCATACCCGCGTGGTGGATCGCGCGATCCAGGTCTACGGTGCGATGGGGCTGACGCCGGATACGCCGCTGGCCGATATGTGGACGGGTGGCCGCGCGCTGCGCTTCGCCGATGGCCCAGATCAGGTACATCTGCGCAGTGTGGCGAAGATGGAGCTCAAGGCCAGCGAGGCCAATCGTGGTGCCACGGCCGCGTACCTCACCCCGGGGCGGCATCACTGAGCGGAGCCGGACATACGGCCTTCCGGCGGTTAACCCGTCCGTCACGCGAGCGGATTAATCTGCACGACCATCACCCGGTAGCACTTAGAGCGATAAGGCGTACCCTGAAATTCATCCGGATGGTCAGATGTTCGCCTGTCGAGGCACTTGTTGACATGGCTCAATGGAATCCGTGATGGCCTGCCCAGGCTTGATTGCAATCAAGGGGCGGAGATGCTTGACTCCCCTACTATGCGCGGCACATCCCGCCGTGGAAGTAAGGTAACTCTATGAAACCCCATTGCTTTTCTTTTCGCAGCCTGCTGCGCTCATGGGGGAACGGCCTCGTAGTGCTCCTTGCCGTGGCTCTCTGTGCCGTTCAGGCGCAGGCCAAGGACTACGCCGTTGAGCAACAGCGAATCGAGCAGTTTTTCCCGAAAGCTACCCACATCTCCGAGCCTGAAGGCGAGTATCAGGTGCGAACGCTCGCCGACGGTGTGGGCACCGTCTATGGCTACGCCTACCAGAGCATCAACGTCACCCAGATCCCTGCCTACTCCGGCAAGCCAATCAACATGCAGGTGCTGCTCGATCCGCAGGGCGTGATCGTCGACGCCTACGTGCTCGAGCACCACGAGCCGATCCTGCTGATCGGTATTCCCGAGCAGAAACTGCACGACTTCGACCTGAAGTACGCCGGCATCAAGGCCGATCAGCGCGTGGTGGTGGGGCGTTCCAGCGATAAGAACGCGGTGACGGTCGACGCGGTGACCGGCGCTACGGTGACCGTGATGGTGGTCAACGAGATCATCATGGGCTCGGCCCACAAGGTTGCCGCGTCGCTCGGTCTGGTCAAAGACAACCTCGAGGCGCGGCAGAAGCCTGCGCTGGTGCGCGCGGATGTCTATAAGCCGGCCAGTTGGGCTGAGCTGACCGGCAACGGCGCCATCCGTCGGTTGCACCTGACCAATGGCCAGATCAACGAGGCCTTCAAGGGCACCGCAGCCGAAGGCATCGACGAGGCGCCGGCCGAGGAGCTCGACGAGACGTTCATCGATCTCTACGCCGCGCCTCTGAATCCGCCGACCATCGGTCGCAATCTGCTGGGCGACAACCAGTACCGCTTCCTCATGGAAGAACTCAAGCCGGGCGAGCACGCGATTGCCGTGCTCGGCAGCGGCGAATACTCGTTCAAGGGCTCGGGCTACGTGCGCGGCGGCATCTTCGATCGGGTGCAGGTGCGCCAGTTCGGCAACATCATCAGCTTCCGCGATCTGGACTTCCAGCGGCTCAACGACGTGTACGCCGAAGGCATTCCAGAGTTCAAGGAGATGGCGATCTTCATCATCCGCGAGAAGACCGGCTTCGATCCGGGTACGCCGTGGACGCTGGAGCTGCTGGTGCGGCGCCAGACCGGCCCGGTCGACGGCATCTTCACCAGCTTCGAGCTGCCGTATCAGATTCCCGAGGAATACATTGAGCGTCCGCAACCGACCGCCGAAGAACTCGCCATTATCGAAGAAGCCAATCGGCCGATGTGGGTCAACATCTGGTACCAGAAGAGCTTCCAGATCGGCGTGATCCTCGTCGCGCTGGGCCTGCTGACCGTGATCCTGTTCCTGCAGGACAAGCTGACCAAGCACCCGACCTTCCTCAAGCGGCTGCGTCACGGCTACCTGGTGTTCACCGTGGTGTTCATCGGCTGGTACGCGCTGGGACAGCTGTCGGTGGTCAACGTGCTGACCTTCGTCCATGCGCTGGTCCAGGACTTCCGCTGGGAACTGTTCCTTACCGACCCGGTGATCTTCATCCTCTGGGTGTTCACCGCGGCGAGCATCCTGCTCTGGGGGCGCGGCGTGTTCTGTGGCTGGCTGTGCCCGTTCGGCGCCCTGCAGGAGCTGATCAACGAGGCTGCGCGCAAGCTGAAGATTCCGCAGTACGACGTGCCCTTCGCGGTGCACGAGCGGCTCTGGGCGATCAAGTACATCGTCCTGCTGGTGCTGTTCGGTATCTCGCTCGAGTCGATGATGATGGCGGAGAAGGCCGCCGAGGTGGAGCCGTTCAAGACCGCTATCACGCTCAAGTTCGACCGCCAGTGGTGGTTCGTGCTCTACGCAGTGGTGCTGCTGGTGGTGAACATCTTCACCCGCAAGGTCTACTGCCGCTACATCTGCCCGCTGGGCGCGGGGCTGGCGATCACCGGTCGCTTCCGCCTGTTCGACTGGCTCAAGCGGCGCAAGGAGTGCGGCAACCCCTGCCAGATCTGCGCCAATGAATGCGAGGTGCAGGCGATTCATCCGGATGGGCACATCAACCACAACGAGTGCCACTACTGTCTGGACTGCCAGATGACCTACCACAACGAGAACAAGTGTCCTCCGTTGGTGAACAAGAACAAGCGCAAGAAGCGTGACAAGAAGGCCCCGGTCGGGCCGGAAATGATCCCTGTAGTTGAAGTGGTGGAACCCTGAGCGTCGTCTGCGGGCGAGCCGTTCGGAACTGATCGTCTGATCTGTGTTAAGCGATAAGGAGCAACACCCCCATGAGTGACAAGAGCAAGAACAATCCCGAAACGCTGGAGAAGGGTGGTCTGAGCCGCCGTGGCTTCCTCGGCGCAACCGCCATGACCGGTGCGGCTGTTGCCGCCACCGCTCTGGGTACTTCCGTCATGACCCGCGAGTCCTTCGCGGCGGCAGTCAAGGACGCCCAGTCCAAGATCCACGTCGGACCGGGCGAGCTGGACGAGTACTATGGCTTCTGGAGCGGCGGCCACCAGGGCGAAGTGCGCGTACTGGGCGTGCCGTCGATGCGCGAGCTGATGCGCATCCCGGTATTCAACGTCGACTCGGCTACCGGCTGGGGCCTGACCAATGAGAGTAAGGCGGTGCTGGGTGACAGCGCCAAGTTCCTCAACGGCGACTGCCACCACCCGCACATCTCGATGACCGACGGCAAGTACGACGGCAAGTACCTGTTCATCAACGACAAGGCCAACACCCGCGTCGCGCGTATCCGTCTGGATATCATGAAGTGCGACAAGATCCTGACCGTGCCGAACTGCCAGGCCATCCACGGCCTGCGCCTGCAGAAGGTGCCGCACACCAAGTACGTCTTCGCCAACGCCGAGTTCGTCATTCCGCACCCGAACGATGGCAAGGTGTTCGACCTGCAGGACGAGAACAGCTACACCATGTACAACGTGATCGACGCCGAGAAGATGGAAATGGCGTTCCAGATCATCGTCGACGGCAACCTCGATAACACCGACGCTGACTACACCGGCCGCTTCGCCGCCTCCACCTGCTACAACTCGGAGAAGGCCTTCGATCTGGGCGGCATGATGCGCAACGAGCGCGACTGGGTCGTGGTGTTCGACATCCACGCGGCTGAGAAAGCCGTCAAGGCTGGCAAGTTCATCACCCTCGGCGACTCCAAGGTGCCGGTCCTCGACGGCCGCAAGAAGGGCGAAAAGGACAGCGAGTTCACCCGCTACATTCCGGTGCCGAAGAACCCGCACGGCTGCAACACCTCGCCGGACGGCAAGTACTTCATCGCCAACGGCAAGCTGTCGCCGACCTGCTCGATGATCGCCATCGACATGCTGCCTGACCTGTTCGCCGGCAAGCTCAAGGACCCGCGTGACGTTGTCGTCGGCGAGCCGGAGCTGGGTCTCGGCCCGCTGCACACCACCTTCGACGGCCGCGGCAACGCCTACACCACGCTGTTCATCGACAGCCAGCTGGTCAAGTGGAACATGGAAGAAGCCCGTCGCGCCTACAAGGGCGAGAAGGTCAACTACATCAAGCAGAAGCTCGACGTGCACTATCAGCCGGGCCACAACCACGCCTCGCTGTGCGAAACGCGCGACGCGGACGGCAAGTGGGTCGTCGTGCTGTCGAAGTTCTCCAAGGACCGCTTCCTGCCAACCGGCCCGCTGCACCCGGAGAACGATCAGCTGATCGACATCTCCGGCGACGAGATGAAGCTGATGCACGACGGCCCGACCTTCGCCGAACCGCACGACTGCATCATGGCTCGCCGCGACCAGATCAAGACCAAGAAGATCTGGGACCGCAACGATCCGTTCTTCGCTGAAACCGTGAAGCGCGCCGAGAAGGACGGCATCAACCTGACCGCCGACAACAAGGTCATCCGCGACGGCAACAAGGTACGCGTGTACATGACCTCGATGGCGCCGGCGTATGGCATCAACGAGTTCACCGTCAAGCAGGGCGATGAAGTCACCGTGACCATCACCAACATCGACCAGATCGAGGACGTGTCCCACGGCTTCGTCATGGTCAACCACGGTGTGAGCATGGAGATCAGCCCGCAGCAGACCTCTTCCATTACCTTTGTGGCCGACAAGCCCGGTCTGCACTGGTACTACTGCAGCTGGTTCTGCCACGCGCTGCACATGGAGATGGTCGGCCGCATGATGGTCGAGCCGGCGTAAGCCGAACTTCCTGCCCGACCCTTCCGGTCGGGCAGGAACTCCTGCAATAACCTTTCCTTAGATTTGTTCCGGCACCCTTGCCGGCACTGAGAAACACCCGCAATCTGCCTGGACGCTGAATAAGGTAACTGTCGTGCTCAGATCTCAGGCTGTCGATGTGCTCTCTCCGTGGGCACTCTGCATTTTTCTCCTATTCGGTGGCGTGGCTCAGGCGGCGCCGCAACCCATCACCGCTCTGCCGTTACAGGCGGAGGGTGAAAACCTCTGGCGGCTTCCGGCCGGCGAATACGCCGGGCAGTTCCGCATAGACCAGCCGATGCACCTGCGCTGCGAACCTGGTGCGGTGATTCGGGCGCAGGGCGAAGGCAATGCGCTGAACATCAGAGCGTCCGACGTCACGGTCGAAGGCTGCACGCTTCTCGATTGGGGGCGCGATCTCACCGCGATGAACTCGGCCGTGTTCATCGAGCGCAACGCGCGTGGCGCGCAGATCAAGGACAACCGTCTCGAAGGCGCCGGTTTCGGCATCTGGGCCGACGGGACGCAGGATGTGAAGATCATCGGTAACCGCATCGTCGGTGACCCCAGCGTGCGTTCCCAGGATCGCGGCAACGGTATCCATCTGTATGCGGTGCATGGCGCAGAGGTTGTCGGCAATCACGTCCGCGACACGCGCGACGGTATCTATATCGATACGTCCAACGGCAACCATCTGGAGGGCAATGTTCTCGAGGACCTGCGTTACGGCGTGCACTACATGTTCGCCAACGACAACAGCGTGATCGGCAACATAACGCGGCGCACCCGTACCGGCTATGCGCTGATGCAGAGCCGCAAGCTGGTAGTGACTGGCAACCGCTCCGAACAGGATCAGAACTACGGCATCCTGATGAACTACATCACCTACTCGACGCTGAAGGACAACTTCGTCAGCGACGTGCAGCGTGGCGATACCGGTGGCGACAGCATGATCAGCGGCGGCGAAGGCAAGGCGCTGTTCATCTACAACTCGCTGTTCAACACCATCGAGAACAACCACTTCGAGCACAGCAATCTGGGGATTCACCTGACCGCGGGCTCGGAGGACAACAAGATCAGCACCAATGCGTTCGTTGGCAACGAGCAACAGGTCAAGTACGTCGCCACCCGTACCCAGGAATGGTCGGTGGATGGGCGCGGCAACTACTGGAGCGACTACCTGGGCTGGGATCGCAACGAGGATGGCCTGGGCGACGTGCCCTACGAGCCCAACGACAACGTCGACCGCCTGCTGTGGATGTATCCGCAGGTGCGGCTGCTGATGAACAGCCCCAGCATCGAGGTGCTGCGCTGGGTGCAGCGCGCCTTCCCGGTGGTCAAGTCGCCGGGGGTGCAGGATAGCCATCCGTTGATGCATCTGCCGACCAAGAAACTGATGAACACCACGCAGGAGCCGTCCTCATGAATGCGGTAGAGATCCAGGGCGTCAGCCAGCGTTACGGCAGCATGACGGTGTTGCACGATTTGAACCTGACCCTCGGCGAGGGCGAAGTGCTGGGCCTGTTCGGCCACAACGGCGCCGGCAAGACCACCAGCATGAAGCTGATCCTCGGCCTTCTGCAGGCCAGCGAGGGGCAGGTGCGGGTGCTCGGCCGCGATCCGCGCACCACCGACGTGCGTCGCCAGATGGGCTATCTGCCGGAGAACGTGACCTTCTACCCGCAGTTGACCGGCCGCGAAACGCTGCGCCATTTCGCCCGGCTGAAGAGCACGCCGCTGGGTCAGGTCGACGATCTGCTCGAGCAGGTCGGCCTCGCCCATGCCGCCGACCGGCGGGTGAAAACCTATTCCAAGGGCATGCGCCAGCGTCTCGGCCTGGCCCAGGCAGTGCTCGGCCAGCCGCGCCTGCTGCTGCTCGACGAGCCGACGGTCGGCCTCGACCCGATCGCCACGCAGGAGCTGTATCTGCTGATCGACCGCCTGCGCCAGGGCGGCACCAGCGTCATCCTCTGCTCCCACGTGCTGCCGGGGGTGGAATCGCACATCAACCGTGCAGCGATCCTCGCCAAGGGCCGCCTGCAGGCAGTGGGCAGCCTGGCCCAGCTGCGTGCCGAAGCCGGCCTGCCGGTGCGCATCCGCGCCAGCGGCATCGGCAGCAGCGAGCACTGGCGGCAGCGCTGGAGCGATGCGGGCCATAGCGCCCGCGCGCTGAGCGAGACCAGCATCGAAGTGGTCGCGGTCAACGGCCACAAGCTGGTGCTGCTGCGCGAACTGCTCGGCGAAGGCGAGCCGGAGGACATCGAGATCCACCAGCCCTCGCTGGAAGACCTGTACCGCTATTACATGGAACGCGCCGGCGATGTACGCACCCAGGAGGGCCGAGCATGAACCAGATCTGGAATATCGCCCGCAAGGAACTCAGCGACGGCCTGCGCAACCGCTGGTTGCTCGCCATCAGCCTGCTGTTCGCCGTACTCGCGGTGGGCATCGCCTGGCTTGGCGCCGCGGCGTCCGGGCAGCTGGGGTTCACCTCGATCCCGGCGACCATCGCCAGCCTGGCCAGCCTGGCCACCTTCCTGATGCCGCTGATCGCGCTGCTGCTGGCCTATGACGCGATCGTCGGCGAGGACGAAGGCGGCACGCTGATGCTGTTGCTGACCTATCCGCTCGGCCGTGGGCAGATCCTGCTCGGCAAGTTCGTCGGCCACGGGCTGATCCTCGCCCTGGCGGTGCTGATCGGCTTCGGCTGCGCGGCACTGGCGATTGCCCTGCTGGTCGAGGACATCGAGCTGGGCCTGCTGCTCTGGGCGTTCGGCCGCTTCATGATCTCCTCGACGCTGCTCGGCTGGGTGTTCCTCGCCCTGGCCTACGTGCTCAGCAGCAAGGTCAGCGAGAAGTCCAGTGCGGCCGGGTTGGCGCTGGGCGTCTGGTTCCTCTTCGTGCTGGTCTTCGACCTCGTGCTGCTGGCGCTGCTGGTGCTCAGCGAGGGCAAGTTCAGCCCCGAGCTGCTGCCCTGGCTGCTGCTGCTCAACCCCACGGACATCTATCGCCTGATCAACCTGTCGGGCTTCGAGGGTGCCGGCAGCGCGATGGGCGTGCTGTCGCTGGGCAGCGATCTGCCGGTTCCCGGCGCGGTGCTCTGGCTGTGCCTGCTGGCCTGGGTCGGCGCCTCGCTGCTGCTGGCCTATGGCATGTTCCGTCGGCGTCTGACCTGATCCCAACTTACAAGGAGTCTCTATGAATCGGCTTTATCATCACGGTATTCGCGCGCTGTTGCTGCTGGCCCTGGGCCTGGGGCTGGCCGCCTGCGGTGAAAAGGAAGAGGTCAAGCAGACGCTCGATCCGGTGGCCTTCCACGAGAATGACGAATGCCACGTATGCGGCATGGTCATCAGCGATTTCCCCGGGCCGAAAGGCCAGGCGGTGGAGAAGGGCGGCGTGAAGAAATTCTGTTCCACCGCCGAGATGCTCGGCTGGTGGCTGCAGCCCGAGAACAAGCTGCTCGATGCCAAGCTGTACGTGCACGACATGGGCAAGAGCCAGTGGGAGCACCCGGACGACGCCTACCTGATCGACGCGACCAGCGCCTATTACGTGATCGGTACTTCGCTCAAGGGCGCGATGGGCGCGTCGCTGGCGACCTTCTCCGACGAGGCGGCTGCGCAGAAACTTGCGGCCGAGCATGGCGGTCGCGTGCTGCGCTTCGAGCAGATCGACCAGGCCCTGCTGCAGGAGGCGGCGAGCATGCAGCACGGGGCGATGCACGATGAGCACGCGCCGGCGCAACACGACAACGCACACGCCGGTCACTGACCGCGACAATCCAACGAGGTGAGCTAATTATGGGTATCAGCATCTGGCAACTCCTGATCATCCTCCTGATCGTCGTCATGCTGTTTGGCACCAAGCGCCTGCGCGGCCTGGGCGCCGATCTGGGCAGTGCGATCAGCGGGTTCCGCAAGTCGATCAACGACACCGATAGCGCCTCGTCGACCGAGGCGATCAAGCAGGACGCCAATCGGGTCTGAGACCAGCGCGTCTGGACCCGTCATCGCCTGGCCTGTTTCGGGCCAGGCGATTCCTCCCGTTCCCCCGCAGCACCTGCGGGCATCTTCGCTGCGCCGCCAACGCCTCGCGGTGATCCGCGTGCGGGATTCGCCGCCGCGGCACGATTCTTCTTCGATCTGCTCCCGTTCCGTCTGCAACGCTGCCGTCTCAGTCACCGGCGCGGCGGGGGATTTCCGACCGTCCGGGAAAAAGCTGATTGCAATCAAGTCTGTCGAGGGCTTCTAACCTGTAGAAAGTAACCCTGGCTCCCGATGTCGTGGGAGCGCACATGGTTCCGGTCAGCTTGCACCATCCAGGCGCATCTGCCGGGCATGAGAACGATCTGGAGGCCTTCCGTGCAAGTTATCGATCGGCGAAAAGCCCTGAGTATCCCGCCCATCTGGAGGCTCGCGTTTCGCCCGTTCTTTCTCGCCGGCAGCGTCTACGCGCTGCTGGCAGTTCCGCTCTGGGTCGCCGCCTGGACCGGCTTATGGCCGGGCCTGCAACCCACCGGCGGCTGGCTCGCCTGGCATCGCCACGAAATGCTGTTCGGCTTCGCGATGGCCATCGTGGCCGGTTTTCTGCTCACCGCGGTACAGACATGGACCGGCCAGGTCGCGCCTTCCGGCAACCGGTTGATGGCGCTGGCGCTGGTCTGGCTGGCGGCACGTCTGGGCTGGCTGTTCGGTTTGCCGCTGGCGTTGCTGGTGCCGCTGGAACTGCTGTTTCCGCTCGCCGTCGCGCTGCTGATGGCGCAGATGCTTTGGGCGGTGCGGCAGAAGCGCAATTACCCGATCGTGGCGGTGCTGTCGCTGATGATCGCAGCCGACGTGCTGGTGCTGGTGGGGCTGCTGCAGGGCGATGATGGTCTGCAACGCCAGGGCGTGTGGGCCGGGCTGTGGCTGGTGGCCGCGCTGATGGCGCTGATCGGCGGACGGGTGATCCCGTTCTTCACCCAGCGTGGTCTGGGCTGGGTCGAGGCGATCAAGCCGTGGGTCTGGCTGGATATCGCCTTGCTGGTCGGCACAGCGCTGATCGCGATTCTCTACGCGCTGGGACTGGGGCTGCAGGCGCATCCGCTGCTGGGGCTGCTGTTCGCCCTGGTCGGTGCCGGACACCTGCTGCGTCTGGCGCGCTGGTACGACAAAGGGATCTGGGGCGTCGCGCTGCTGTGGTCGTTGCATCTGGCGATGCTCTGGCTGGTGGTGGCAGCGTTCGGTCTGGCGCTCTGGCATTTCGGCCTGCTGGTCAATGCCAGCCCGGCGTTGCACGCGCTGAGCGTCGGCTCCATGAGCGGCCTGATCCTGGCGATGATCGCGCGGGTCACCCTGGGGCATACCGGCCGGCCGCTGCAGCCGCCGGCGGGAGTCGTCGCCGCCTTCGTACTGTTCAATCTGGGCACGCTGGCGCGGGTGTTTCTCGCGGCGGTCTGGCCGGTCGCCGGACTCTGGCTCGCGGCGCTGTGCTGGACGCTGGCCTTCCTCATCTACGCCTGGCGCTACGCACCGATGCTGGTGAGGGCGCGGGTCGATGGCCATCCGGGCTGATTTTCACCGACGTCGGCGAATTCGCCGGCGCCACGGAGGACGGGCTGAGCGAGCGATGGCCGTCTTTCCTTCTGAGGCACCAATCCGCTGTCGGCCGCCGTGCCGGCAGCCGTGGGCTCGGCCGCGCCGGGCAATGGAGTAAACGATGAAAAGCGAATTCCTCGATCGTCTGGCGGTGATCACCGGTGCCAGTTCCGGTATCGGTCTGGCGCTGTGCGCCGCGTTGCTGCAGCGCGGTGCGCGGGTACTGGCGATGTCGCGCACGCTGGGTGGGCTCGAGCCGCTGCTGCAGTCCTACCCCGATCAGCTGGTCTGGCTGCAGGGTGACGTGACCCGTGCCGACGACCTGCAGGCATTGTGCCGGCGGGCCGCGGAAATGGGGCCGGTCAGCTATCTGGTGCCCAACGCCGGCATTGCCGAGCTGGCCTGCGGACTGGACATGCCAGCGTTCGACCGCCAGTGGGCGGTCAACGGTGCAGGTGCGCTGAATACCCTGAATGCACTCCGCGGCGAGCTGGCCAAGCCGGCCTCGGTGGTCTTCATCGGCACCTTCCTCACCCGTTCGGCCTTCCCGGGGCTGGCGGCCTATATCGCCAGCAAGGCGGCACTGGGCGCGCAGGCGCGGACCCTGGCGGTGGAGTTCGCGCCGCTGGATGTGCGCATCAACATGGTTTCGCCCGGGCCGACCGCGACCGCGATCTGGGGCAGCCTCGGGTTGACCGACGAGCAGCTCGACGAGGTCGCCGAAAGCGTCACCAAGCGCCTGCTGCCGGGGCATTTCCTCGAGTCCTCGGCCGTTGCCAACGTGATCCTGTTCCAGCTCTCGCAGGGCGCGCGTGGCGTTTATGGTCAGGATTGGGTGGTCGACAACGGCTACACCGTCAGCTGAAGGGGTGACCCTATGTGGTTCAAGAACAAGGCAGCGCTACGCCTGCAGCAGGAGCTGGACGCACTGCGCGCCAGCCATGCCGAGCAGGCCGCGCGCATCGCCGGGCTGGAGCAGCAGCTGCAGCAGGCCGAAACCGCCAGCCGGGGTGGCCAGCGCCAGCTCGACTATTACCGCGGCGTGTCCGCCAGCCTGACGCGCTTCAGTGTGTCGGTTGCGCACCTGAGCGAATCCTTCGAGTTCCTCACCGGCCAGCTGGGCGAGAACAAGGGGCGCGCCGGTGAAGTTGCAGCGGCAGCGCTGAGCAACCAGAAGCACTTCGGCGAGCTGCAGGGCCGCGCCGCGGAGATGGAAAGCGGTCTGGACCTGGCGTCGCGCAAGGTCGATACCCTGGCCGAGCGCTCGCAGGAGATCAACGGCATCGTTGATCTGATCAGCGGCATCGCCAGCCAGACCAACCTGCTGGCGCTCAACGCGGCCATCGAGGCGGCGCGTGCCGGCGAGGCGGGGCGCGGCTTTGCGGTGGTCGCCGGGGAAATCCGCAGCCTGGCGGAAAAAACCGCGCTGGCGACCGACGACATCGTGCGCAAGATCGGCGAGGTGCAGGCCGAGATTCGCAACGTGCACGACTACATCCAGCTGCAGGGCACTCATGCGCAGGGCTTCAGCCGTACCACCGAGGATGCGGTCGGGGCGATGCGCACCCTGCATCAGCTGGCCGGCGCGATGCGCGAGAGCAGTTCGGCGGCCTCGCTGCGCGCCGGGGTCGAGCTGGCCAACCTCGACGAGCTGTCGCTGAAGTTCGTGGTCTACAACCACCTGCTCGGCGAGCGCTCGCAGCAGGCGCCACAACTGCCCGGCGAGCGCGATTGCCGCTTCGGACGCTGGTATTACGGCGAGGGCAATCGGGACATCCAGGCGCTGGACTGTTTCGCCCAGATCGAGCGGCCACATACCGCGGTGCACGCGCAGGGGCAGGCAGCGATCGATGCATTCGGGCAGGACTCGCTAGAGAACGCGCTGCGCCATCTGGAGCGGATGGAGGAGGCCAACCTGGAGGTGATGCGCATCGTCAACGCCGTGATCGAGCAATACGAGCGAAGCGTAACGCGGGCTGCCTGATTCCGCCGAGGCGTTGCGAAGCACGATTGGTCAGTCGTAAAAATGACCAAACGCATGTTTGTGCAATTTTATTGCACTCTACCTGCAATACTATTCGTTAGAGATTATTCAACCGCCCGCTGACAATGCGCAGGCATTCCGTCTGCGCGACTCACCGTCGCGTCCGAACATGAACCGATCCCTGGAGGAGCGGCGAGTGAGTGCGGTGTGCCGGTCCGTCGACCATTGGAAGTGTTGCGCCTGCAGATTTCTATGCTCGTTCACCGGTGCCCGTGCTGGCCCGCCCAGCGAGCATGAGCGAACAGCACAACCCTGAAGCGATCGCCTACAACTACCACGTGGTGCGGCAATTCACCCTGATGACCCTATTTTGGGGCGTAATCGGCATGGGGCTTGGGGTGTTCATCGCGGCGCAATTGGTGTGGCCCCAGCTGAACTTCGATTTGCCGTGGACCAGTTTCGGGCGGTTGCGGCCCATCCATACCAATCTGGTGATCTTCGCCTTCGGCGGCGGCGCGCTGTTCGCCTCGTCGTTCTACATCGTGCAGCGTACCAGTCACGCCCGGCTGATTTCCGATCGGCTGGCCAGCGTGGTGTTCTGGGGCTGGCAGGCCGCCTGCGTGGCGATGCCGGTCACCTACGCGCTGGGCTACACGACATCCAAGGAATACGCCGAGATGGAGTGGCCGATCGCGCTGTGGGTCACGCTGATCTGGGTGCTCTACGCCTACCTGTTCTTCGGCACCATCGCACGCCGCCGGATCGGCCACATCTATGTCGGCAACTGGTTCTTCGGTGCGTTCATCATCGTCACCGGCATGGTGCACATCATCAACCACGCGCTGATTCCGGTGAGCCTGCTCAAGTCCTACTCGCTTTACTCCGGCGCGACTGACGCGATGGTGCAGTGGTGGTACGGCCACAGCGTGGTGGGCTTCATTCTCTCGGTGGGCTTTCTCGGCATGATGTATTACTTCGTGCC
>JAEAMG010000746.1_pt1 | contig 32559 bp, 24 predicted proteins | sample 8958741 | NCBI WGS metagenome assembly JAEAMG01 (sample SAMN16933256, study PRJNA681125) | bioreactor sludge metagenome | isolation source: anaerobic bioreactor treating anionic surfactant - SDBS | place: India: Bengaluru | collected 2019-02-28 | reverse complement strand
ATTTAAAATACAAATTGTTGACTTGATAAAAGCTATGTTTTACCAAATCAACAATCAAATAATACTAAAATGGGCTTTTTAAGGCTCGACTATTTATAATTTAAATATCAGTGCTTTTAACCACACACCGTTTAATTTATTCATAAATTTGAGTACATAAATAAACTTTTAGGCGTTGTAAATAAAAAGTATGTTAATCGATTGTTTGTTTACAATCTATTCTCTGCCGGATAAGCATTTCAGAATAAGTTTTTTATGTAAAATACATATGTCAGTAGAAGATCATTTGATGATTTGGTAATAACAGTAGCATGTCTGAACGGAAAGTAATAAATAGTATTAGCGAGGATTATGAGTTGTGGGAGAGTTTTAGAAATGGCAATGAGAAGGCTTTTTCCGAAATTTTTAATGCGCACGTTCAAATGTTATTCAGATATGGAATCAAATTTATTGCCGACGAGGAAATGGTGAAGGATTCTATTCAGGAATTGTTTATAAAACTCTATCATAATCGTCAAAATCTGAGTGCAACAGATAATATACGTCTCTATCTCTTTCGTGCATTGAAGAATAAATTAATTGATGCACTTTATTCTCGCAAAGATACAGTCTCCTTATCGTCTGCAGTTCTAACATTCGAAATAGCTAATCCCGAGGAGCCAGACCAAGAGGATGACTGGGATAGAATTGTTCAAAAATCACGTTTAAAGAAAGGCATACAAGCTCTTACTGCTCGTCAACGTGAGGCTATTTATTTAAGATACACAATGGATATGTCGCTGGAAGAAATTAGTTCATTACTAGAAATGAATTATCAATCGGCCCGAAATTTAATCCATCGCTCGGTAGAAAAACTCCGCAAAGAAGTTTTATTAAACCTGGCATTCTTTATTTATTTAGCTTCCAGCTAAAAAACAAAACACATAAACAATTTAATTCCAATTACTTACCACAAAAAACAAACAAATCCAATAATAAAATGTATTTTTTTAGATAGATTTCTATCTGAATTTGAGTACACAATTTTCAAATGACCCGTTACCTCAGTAAACAATAGAACAAAGAAATTTAACCAGACAAGATGAAGAATTTAGAGACTTATAAAGAATATGAAATTGAACAGTGGCTGGAAGATGCCGACTTTGTGGGTTGGGTAAAAAATCCAACCGGCAATGCAGGAGCATTCTTCACGTCGTTGATGGCTAAAGATGTGCAATTAGCCCGAAGAATGGCGGCAGCAATGCAAATTTTACAGGGAATCGCCAACAATGAACCCACTTTGAGCGATAAATCCGTTGAACAAATGTGGGAGAATGTAAGGTCGGAAACCATTGACCGACGCAAAAGGCATCGCAGCATAAATGAATGGATAAAAATTGGGTCGATAGCAGCCAGTATTTTATTGGTTATCGGGTTTAGCTCTTATCTTTTCTTCGGGTTGAATAATGATATAGATTACAAGACTATTGTAGCTAAAGTTTCGGTTGATTCGGTGTCTGAAATAAAGTTGCTAATGCCCGACAAATCGCAAATAACACTATCGAACAGAGCAGAAGTGATGCTGAGCAACGAGGGCGAAATGACATTAAAAACATCTAAAGGTGAGCACATATCGTTGAATATCTCAAAGCTTTCCGAAAAACATTTTGGTCAATTGATAGTACCAAAAGGGAAAAGAGCTTCTATGATTTTTGCAGATGGATCACGGGTGACAGTTCGTCCGGGCAGCAAAGTGATTTTCCCAACCATGTTTGCCCAAAATGAGCGTGAAATTTATGTTCAGGGCGAAGCTTTTTTGGAAGTATCTAAAAATAAGAAACGTCCATTTATCGTAAAAACCGAATTGATGGATGTTGAAGTGCTGGGAACCAGTTTTGATGTTTCGGCCTATCCGGGAGAAAACGAACAATCGGTGGTGTTGGTTAGCGGATCAGTAAAAGTGCGATCAGCGTCGAGCGACGAGACGAAAATAGTACCAAATCAACGTTATTCATTTGATAAAACAAGCCAGATGCAATCGGTGAACGAAGTAAACGTGTTCCCATACATCAGTTGGAAGGATGGTATTCTATCGTTCAATAGCGAAAATTTAGGCAATGTGCTGAACGAATTGAGCAATTACTATGGCGTTGAGTTCGAATATAAGCCCAATGTGCTGGATGAAATACACATAACCGGAAAACTGGATTTGAATAACGATGTGGATAATGCTTTAAAAGTGATTGCCACCATTAGCCCGATAGACTATAAACACATGAAGAAATCGATAAAAATAGATGTAAAACCTTAAATCCATAAAAAATATGCAGAAATGAAAGAATAATACACCGACAAAAAAACCGGGAAATATTGAGACTATTCCCCGGTAGTGACTTTGAAAAACAAGTCTAAAACAAGTAATCTTATATTATTATCAAAATCGATGTAAAAATATGAAAAATAATGCTTCTCCACACATGGATACAGCAAGAATCTATCATTCATTACGAATTTTTAGTATTCTAATTTCCATTTTTCTTTTTGCCGGAGTCGTTTCCGCAAAACCGGCTGTTCCATACAGCCAACAAACCCGTATTTCTCTCACAGTTAAGAATAAAGACATCAAAGATGTTTTCCGTGAAATAGAGAAAAAGAGCCAATTCATTTTTATTTTCAATGACAACGTAATTGACTCGAAAAAGAAAGTTAGTATCAGCGTCAAAAACGAAACAGTTGATACCATTCTGAAAAAACTATTGGAAGGAACTGATATTAGCTACAAGTTCAGCGATCGTCAAATCATCGTATTCAATTCGAAAAGCGAAAAAAAGGAAAATGGCAGGGTCGATAGTCCGGCACCGACATCTGTCAATGGAATTGTAACAGACGAAGCGAATCAACCCTTGGCCGGAGTTACAGTAATTGTAAAAGGTACCGGAACAGGTACAGTTTCAGACATAAACGGTCAGTTTTCACTCAAAGTTCCACAATTGGATGCCGCATTGACATTCTCATACATCGGCTACAAATCACAAACTATTAAAGCTACCAAGGAAACTTTAAAGATTGTGCTTGCCGACGATACCAAATTAATGGACGAGGTGGTAGTTATCGGATATGGGGTACAAAAGAAAAGTGACTTAACCGGTGCCGTTTCTTCATTGAAAGAAAAAGACTTCAATAAGGGCGTGGTTACCTCACCAACTGACATGATACAAGGTCGTATTCCGGGGGTAAATATTACTACCAACGGTGGTGAACCGGGTGCAGGTGTATCCGTTCGTATCCGTGGTGCAAACTCTATCCGTTCAGGTCAGGAACCGTTGTACGTTGTTGATGGAATTCCATTAGATATTACCGATGTACAACCAGCAGGAGCTTCAACCGCAGGCGTAGGCTCCAGTTCAACCAAAAACCCATTAAACTTTCTTAACCCTGATGACATTGAGTCTATAGATGTATTGAAAGATGCTTCTGCAACAGCTATTTATGGTTCGAGAGGTGCAAATGGAGTAGTTATTGTTACGACTAAAAAAGGGAAAGAAGGAAAAACAAAAGTTTCTTACTCTGCTTATGCAGGAATCTCTGAATTACCGTCTAAATATCCGGTTTTAAACGCTAGAGAGTACAATGCTGCCCGCACTACACTTGGACTGGCAGCAGCCGATCTTGGCTCAAACACCGACTGGCAAGACCAAATTTTTCGTACTGCCTACTCTCAAAATCACAGTTTATCATTGAGTGGTGGAAATAATAATTCCAACTACCGTGCTTCGTTAAACTATATGGATCAGGATGGTATCATTTTGAAAACCGGGATGAAAAAATACTCCGGACGTTTAAATGTGTCTACCAAAACATTGAATGACAGATTAACGATTGACGTTGGTTTAACAGCTGCTCGCACAAACGACCAACGTGCTCCGCTTGGTGAAAGCGGTGGTGTTGAAGGAGACTTATTACTTTCGGCTCTTAAACTGAATCCAACCTATCCGGTTTACAATGCCGACGGAACCTACTATCAGGTATCAGATCAGGTTAGAAATCCGGTTGCTATGATTAATCTGACAAATGACAATACCCAAACAGACCGTGTATTAGGTAATATTTCAGCCACTTTAAACATAATGAAGGGGTTGAATTACAAGGTAAACATGTCGGTAGATCAATCAAAAGCAACCCGTAAAGTTACTCAGGATGCTCAACTATCATATATGACCGATAAAGGTACTGCAACAATAAATAATGTTGAACTTGGAAACTCAATGATTGAAAACTACCTTACATACGATTTCAAACTGAGCAACGCTCACAAGTTTAATCTGCTCGCCGGACAATCGTATCAGAAATTCAGAATCTATTCGTACGGAATGACCGAATCCGGTTTTGCAAAAAGTACTGTTGATAATTTAAATGAATTATTATTGGGTAAAAGCACGCAAGCAGTAGTATTCTCTGACATAACTGTCAATGAATTACAGTCATTCTTTGGTCGCGTAAACTATAATTTGTTGGATAAATACCTGTTCACTGCAAATTTTCGTGCAGATGGCTCTACAAAATTTGGAAGTAATAACAAATATGGATATTTCCCATCAGCTGCAGTTGCATGGCGTATGTCTGAAGAGAATTTCATTAAACAATTAGATGTATTCAGTAACCTAAAAATGCGCTTAGGTGCGGGTATTACCGGAAATCAGGAAATCACTTCTAAAATTGCAAGTGAAGCACTTGGTACAGTTACCGGCGCAGTGCTAAATGGTGGATCAACTATAACTCCGGGATATACCTTGATAAGAACACCAAATCCTGACATTAAATGGGAAAAAACAACCCAGTATAACTGGGGAGTGGATTTTGGTGTACTAAAAGGCAGACTTAGTGGAACTGTAGATTTATTTTACAAAAATACTACTGATGTTCAAATGTATACAGCAGCAATTATGCCAACTCCATCCGCTATGGTTTGGACAAATAAAGATTTGAACATTATAAATAAAGGTCTTGAGATAGCACTGAATGGTGTAATCATAGACACGAAAGATTTTAATTGGTCTGCAAATATCAACTTCTCAAAAGTTGATAATAAAGTTGAAAATATGACCATTTCAAAATTACCTACAGGATATCCTAGTGGTCCGGGTATCACAGGAACTCCATCACAATACATTGTGAACAACGAATCACTCGGTACTTTTTGGGGTAAAACCTTCTTAGGTTTTGACGCTGCAGGTAAAAGTATTTTTGCTAAAGATGCCAATGGAGTGGATATCGAGGGAGTAATCGGAAATGCATTACCAGATTTCACGTATAACTTTGGTACCAATGTGACCTGGAAACAATTCGATTTAAGCTTAAACTTTAATGGAGTACAAGGTAATGATGTTTACAACAACTTAGCAAATATCATGGATCAAATGACCATGTTCGGAAGTGGTTGGAACACTACTGCTACAGCTGTAGCTTCAGGTGAAGCAACCAGCAATGTGTTGAACTATTCGAGCCGTTTTATCGAAGATGGATCATACCTCAGACTATCAAACGCAACATTTGGTCACACCATTAAATTGGCAAATCAAAAGTATATTAATCGTTTAAGAGTTTACGTATCGGGAACAAACTTACTCACATTCACCAAATACTCAGGATATGATCCTGAAGTAAATGCAACACGCTACTCGAATGGTGTGCCTGCAATGGGAATTGGTTGGACAAGTTACCCGAAAGCAAGAACCTTTACAGTTGGGGTTAATGTAGAGTTATAATAACTAATTAAAGAGACAAATTTATGAAAAAGATATATATATTTCTAGCTTTTCTTTTATTGGGTACTGCAGCATGTACTGACTTGAAAGAAGAAATTTTAGATGAAGTAAATGGCTCATCCATAACTTCCGACACAACGAATGTAGATATGTTGGTAGCACCAACCTATGCATTTCTACGCGACTTGCAAAGTAGGGGTGCAGGTTGGCTGGCACAAGAAACATGTACAGATGAAGTAGTTTTTCCAACACGTGGTGCCAACTGGAATAGTGCAGATTATCGAACCATTTTTACGCACGATTATACCGCGTCAAACGGATATATCAAAAACACATGGAACAGTTACCTGATAGGGTTTACACGTTGTAATGTGGCTTTATATTACATGCAAAAACTGACCCAAACCGATAAGGTGAAACAGTATATTGCAGAGGTGCGCTTTATTAGAGCGTTGGCGATGTACCAACTAAATGACTGTTTTGGACAAATGCCTTACCGCGAATCGGATGAATATGATTACTCTAAGATACCGCAACATTTGAACCGTGCGCAAATAGTAGAGAAAATGATTGCTGATTTGAATGATATTATTCCAACAATGAAAGTGAAAGGTGCAGTTCCTTATGGTCGCATTACCAAAGCTGCTGCTCAACTTCTCTTAGCCAAAATTTATCTGAATTATCAGGTTTATACCGGTACTGCTCCTGCCTTTAGTGATGGAACCGGAAAATGGGCTGAAACAATTAGCCTATGCGATGATATTATCAACGGTAAATCGGGTAGTTATGTATTAGCAGATGATTTCTGGAAGCTTTATTTATCGGATAATGCTACATACTCTGATCAAACCGAAACCATTTTACCCATTATCTACGATCCTAAAATTGGTATTGGTGGAATTCCATGGATAAATATGACATTGGATTATAATCAGTTCTTTGGTACTTACTTATCATCAAATATGTGGAATGGTTGCTGTACAACTCCAACTTTCGTTGCTACCTGGAATCAAGCTGATCCACGTTTTAGTGATAACAGACTGAAGAGCTCGACAGGTTTCAACTTAGGATTCTTGGTTGGTCAGCAATATAGTCCGGCCGGAGTAGCTTTGAAGACTAAAGATGGCGGTCGTCCGTTGAATTTTACCACTGATTTCAGCAACAATAACTCGTTGGAAGAACAGGGTGTACGTGTAGTAAAATATGCTCCTAACCCAACAACAACTTATCCTGGTGCAAGTGAAAATGACTTTCAATACTACCGTCTGACTGATGCATACCTGATGCGCGCTGAAGCTAAATTCCGCAGCAATGATGTGAATGGTGCATTGACAGATATCAACGCTATTCGTGTAAAACGTGGAGTTGCAGCATACGCATTGAGCGAATTAACGCTGGAAAAAATTCTGAACGAACGTGGTTATGAATTCTATTGGGATAATTGCCGTCGGAATGACTTGATTCGTTTCAACAAATATTGCGATGCCCGTTACGAAAAACCAACTGTAACTCCGGCTTATAAAATTTTGTTCCCTATTCCACTGACAGCTTATGATGCTGATAGAAATATTGTTCAAAATCCGGGCTATCCTGCTTTTCAATAATTTTTAGTCGCACTTAATTCTATAGGTAAGGGAGATTGGTTTCTCCCTTACTAGCTAAACTATTGCCTTTATTTCCCAATTAATCCACAATTTATATTCTCCAAAATGAGACTAAAACACACTGCATTGCTATTTCTTTTGTTGCCGCTAAGCATTTGGGCAAGTTCCTTCAAACCGGCTCCTGCCTGGCTAAAAACGGCAGCATTTTATCAGATATACCCACAAAGCTTCAAGGATACGGATGGGGATGGTATTGGCGACATTAACGGTATCATTTCCAAACTCGATTATCTGAAATGGTTGGGGATTGATGCTATTTGGATGAATCCGTGCTTCGAATCTTCGTATCAGGATGCAGGTTATGATGTAACCGACTTTTATCGTGTGGCTAAACGCTATGGAACTAACGACGATTTGAAACGATTATTCAGGGAAGCACATAAACGCAATATGAAAGTTTGCCTTGATCTCGTAGCCGGTCATACTTCTATCGATCATCCATGGTTTAAAGCTTCACAATCGGCAACACGCAATGAGTTATCCGATCGGTACATTTGGACCAATGATTCGACAATAAAACCGGAAAGGCATATATCCGGAAAATTTGGACGAAACGGAACATACCGGAAAAACTTTTTCGACTGTCAACCGGCATTAAATTACGGTTTCGGTGTTCCTGATCCGGCTCAACCCTGGCAATTGCCCGTAACTGCCGAAGGACCGCAAAAAACCAGAAAAGAATTGATGAAAATCATGGATTTTTGGATGACGATGGGGTGCGATGGTTTCCGGGTAGACATGGCTCCATCGTTGATTAAAAATGACCCCGATCGGGTAGAAACAAATAAGCTTTGGGCTGAAATAAGGAATCACTTTCAACAACGGTTTCCGGAAGGAATTCTGATTGCTGAGTGGGGCAATCCGATGCGAGCTATCAAAGCAGGTTTTATGATGGATTTCATAATTCATTTAGGAAATAATGGATATAGTTCTTTGTTTTTCAACAAGGTAGGAACTTACCGCCACGACACTTGCTATTTTAGTATTGAAGGAAACGGAACTCCAACCAAATTTGTAGATTACTACCTGGAACAGCTTAAAAATGTAGGCGATAGCGGTTACCTATGCGTACCAACGGCCAATCACGATTTTCAACGCCCTAATTGCGGAACACGAAATGATGATGCACAATTGAGAACTGTTTCCACCTTTTTGATGACCATTCCCGGTGTGCCGCTCTTTTATTACGGCGATGAAATAGGAATGAAATTTATCGATGGATTACCAAGTAAAGAAGGTAGCCTATTGACCAAAGGTAACCGGGCCGGATCCAGAACCCCAATGCAATGGGATGGCTCTGAAGGTGCCGGATTTTCATCAGCCGGTCAAGACAAATACTATTTACCAATCGACGATTCGCCATATCGTCCAAATGTGGAAACACAAATGGCGAACCCATCTTCGCTGTTACATTTTAATCGACGATTATTACAGTTAAGAAAACAATATCCGGCTTTGGGCACACGTGGTGGTATCCGGTTTTTGTATGCCGAAGCTAACAAATATCCACTTGTTTACGAACGCACGGCCAATGGACAACGATTTATCATCGTTATTAACCCTTCGGGGAAAGCAGTAAAAGCAGAATGTTCCTTTTCAGGCGCTGCTAAAGAATTTAAGCCTGTTTTGGTAGACAGAACGTCGCTGAAATTGGTAAAAGATAAACTGCAAATAAATGCAGACGGAGTGTCCTATGGATTATTCATGGTTAATTAATAAGTTGTTTTGAGGTTGTAGTTTTGAGGTTTATTTAGATTGTGTTGTTAGTTTATGTTTTTTATTAAGAGAATAACTCCGTTGAATGAAGTGGTATATAATTATACGATTGATTAATTAGATTTAGCCGTTCATTTAAGATATATGTAACTGATTTTGATAATCATTTTATTCGATGGAGTTATTTTAAATTTTTCGTTCTTTTACAATAAAACTAAGGTATTATTTTTCAGGCAGATGAAATTGCCAACTTATTGACATGAAAAAAATTATATTCATATTCATTATCGGATCGTTTATCTGGGTCCAGAAAATATCTGCACAACATCCATGGAAAGTTAGTGCAGATAGTATTATTTCTCAAAACTATTACGGAGTTTCGGTTGCCAATGGAATGCTAGGTATTGTCTCCTCACCCGAACCACTTAAAGTAAAAAATGTCATCCTTGCCGGGCTTTACGACCAATATGGCAGAGGTAGAGTGAGCAATTTCATACAGGGATTCAATTTACTTAATCTGAAACTGAACATCAACGGACGTTCGGTGAATGCCGAATCGGTAAGCAATTTTCATCAGGAATTGGATATGAAGAATGCTGTGTTCATAACCAGTTTTGATTTGGGCGATCAGGCAACAGTGAAGTACAGTTACAGTGCTTTACGCCACCTACCTTACTGCGTTTTAGCAACTATAGAAATAATTGCCAAAAAAGACATTACGCTTACCGCTGTCAATGTGATGGAAACACCCGATGCGTTGCGCGATGCAAAATTCACATTCAACGAAATAAACCGGAAACATATTGGCATTCAGCTCATGAGTTCGCAAGCCAAAAGTCCTACCGGAAAGCTTTCTATCTGTGCTACTACTTCTTTTGCATTTTCCGAAAAACGAGGCGAAGAACCCAATGTGATTCATGAAATGCCCGACAACAACCTCCATCAAATGAAATTCACAAAATCGGTGAAATCCGGTGAAATATACCGTTTCTCGTTGGTTGGAACCACGCTCTCGTCGGCTCACTCAGCCGATCCGTACAATGAGGCGGAACGATTGACCATCTTTGCACGACTTGAGGGTGTGGATCGATTAATGAAAATGCATCAGGCAGCCTGGGAGCAACTTTGGGCAAGCGATATCCAGATTGAAGGTGATCAACAATCACAACAGGATATTCACAGCATGCTGTACCATCTTTATTCATTCACCAGTGCCGGTTCAGGACTCTCGGTTTCGCCAATGGGACTCTCGGGTCTGGGCTACAACGGACATGTGTTTTGGGATGCCGATACATGGATGTTCCCCGTTCTTGCCGTGTTACACCCCGAGCTAGCCCGTTCCATGGTGGAATATCGTTTTAATCGTTTGCAGGCAGCGCGAGATAATGCATTTGCACATGGTTACAAGGGAGCCATGTTTCCGTGGGAAAGTGCCGACAGTGGCGTGGAAGAAACACCCGTTTGGGCATTAGCCGGACCGTTCGAACATCATATCTCGGCTTGTGTGGCGTTGGCTGCCTGGCAGTATTACTGCGTAACGCAGGATGTGGAGTGGTTGCGCGAAAAAGGCTGGCCAATTATTTCCGAAACAGCTGACTTCTGGGTGAGTCGTGCCGAGCGAAATGAAAAAGGCGAATATGAAATTAAAAATGTAGTGGCTTCCGACGAGTGGGCCGAAAATGTGGATAATGATGCGTTTACGAATGCATCGGCTCAGGTGAACTTGCGCAATGCAGTTGTGGCAGCAGCTGTATTGAAGCAAGCTCCGAGACCCGAATGGAAAACAGTAGCTGATAAACTTGTTTTCAGTAAACTGGCGAATGGCGTAACACGCGAACATGCTACTTACAATGGCGAAAATATCAAACAAGCGGATGTCAATCTGCTGGCTTATCCTCTTCTGGTCATCAAAGACACGGCGCAAATCAGGAAAGACCTGAACTATTACGAAGTGCGTGTTCCCGAAAAAGGAACGCCTGCTATGACACAGGCTATTTTTTCACTGCTTTACGCTCGCCTTGGCAATGCTGATAAAGCTTATCATTTTTTCGAAGATGCCTATCGTCCCAACCTGCTTCCACCTTTTCGGGTAATTGCCGAGACAAAAGGCGGCGATAATCCCTATTTCCTGACCGGGGCTGGTGGTGTGCTGCAAACCGTATTGATGGGTTTTGGCGGGCTGGATATTACTCCCAAAGGCATTGTTCAACATAAAACAATTCTACCCAAACACTGGAAATCGTTGGTGATAACCGGTGTAGGAAAAGATAAATCAACCGTAACGGTACGAAAATGAACCTCACGTAAATAATTTGGCTGCGGCAACTATAATGGGGCTAATACCAAATTAAACTAATCATAATTTTAGACCGCAAAGACAGTTTTGTAGCTTGATAAATTCAGGCTATAAAGCTTTTGCGTGCCTTAATGTTATACGAGCATTAAAAAACTATATAAATTATTTTATTAAAATCATGGACAAAATGAAGACAACCGAATTGGACAATGTAGTAGTACGTTTTTCGGGCGACTCAGGTGATGGGATGCAGCTCACAGGAACACTTTTTTCCAATCTTTCGGCCATTTTAGGAAACGAAATTTCAACCTTCCCCGATTTCCCCTCGGAGATACGTGCCCCACAGGGAACACTCGGTGGAGTTTCGGGTTTTCAGGTACATTTAGGATCAAGCAAAATCTACACACCGGGCGACGATGCCGATGTGTTGGTGGCAATGAACCCGGCAGCACTAAAAGTAAACGCGAAAGCTATCAAAAAGGGTGGTGTGATTATTTACGATGTAGATTCGTTTGAAAAATCAGACTTCGAAAAGGCGGCATTTACCAGCAAAAATCCGTTTGAAGAACTGGGCATTTCGGAAACCATTCAATTGATACCGGCTCCGCTGTCGTCGCTTACGCAAAGCAGTCTGGAAGGTTTTGGGTTTGATAATAAAACCGTATTGCGAAGCAAAAACATGTTTGCATTGGGAGTTATTTGCTGGTTATTCAACCGTCCCATCGATCAGGCTATACATTTTCTTACCAATAAATTCGGCAAAAAGCCTAGCTTGCTTCAGGCCAATGTAAAAGTGCTGACCGACGGTTTCAACTACGGTAACAATCTACACCTTACCATTTCAACTTATGTGATCGACAAATCGCACGAGACTCCGAAAGGAAAATATACCAGCATCAGCGGTAACAAAGCTACTGCCTGGGGACTGATTGCCGCTGCGCAAAAAGCCGGATTGCAACTGTTCCTCGGCAGTTACCCCATTACGCCTGCCACCGACATTATGCACGAACTTACTGCCCGCAAAGATATGGGCGTGAAAGTAGTTCAGGCTGAAGATGAAATTGCAGGTATCACCACTTCCATTGGCGCTGCCTTTGCCGGAAGTTTAGCGGTAACCAATACTTCAGGCCCCGGATTGGCACTAAAATCTGAAGCTATCGGACTGGCTGTGATGGCCGAATTGCCTTTGGTGATTATCGACGTGATGCGCGGTGGCCCTTCAACCGGGATGCCAACTAAGACCGAACAAACTGACCTGTTGCAAGCCCTTTACGGACGTAACGGCGAAAGCCCCGTGGTGGTATTGGCTGCCGGAACTCCCGACGACTGTTTCCACTACGCCTACATGGCCAGTAAAATAGCCCTGGAACACATGACTCCTGTGATACTTTTGACCGATGCATTTATCGCTAACGGAACGTCGCTGTGGAAACTGCCCAAGTTAGCTGAGCTCCCCGTGATAGAACCAAACTATGTGAAACCGGGTATGGAAGGTTGCAAAGTAACGGCACGCGACGAGGTATCGAAAGTACGTTACTGGAGTGTGCCGGGTATGGAAGGATTAGGACACCGCAACGGTGGACTGGAAAAAGATTACGAAACAGGCTGTATTGCCACCGAACCATTGAACCACGAGAAAATGGTGAATGCCCGTCAGGCAAAGGTTGACTATGTAAGCAATTTCTTGCCCGAACTGAAAGTAGAAGGTAATGAAAATGCTGACATGTTAGTGATCGGTTGGGGTGGAACGCACGGACACCTGATGAGTGCGGTAATGAATATGAACAAGGATGGAAAGAAAATAGCGTTAGCTCACTTCAACTATATCAATCCGCTACCTAAAAACACGATAGATGTAATCCAACGATACAAAAAAGTGGTGGTGTGCGAACTGAACAGCGGGCAATTTGCCACCTTCCTCCGTTCCAAAGTTCCCGGGGTAGAATTCCTTCAGTATAATAAAGTGCAGGGACAACCTTTCACAGTGGCTGAGTTGGAAGCAGATTTTAGTGAGTTGATGTAAAGACCCCTAATTCCTGAAGGGGAACTTAGTCTATAAATTTAAAATACTACACAAATTTCATTTTTCTTAGCCCCTTTAGGGGTTGGGGTAATTTTAAAAAGTTTGCAATATGGAAACAACAAAAACATTACAATATACAGCCAAAGATTTTAAAAGCGACCAGTACGTGCGCTGGTGCCCCGGCTGTGGCGACCACGCTGTGCTGAACTCATTACAAAAGGTAATGGCCGAACTTGGTGTTGCCCCTCACAACACAGCTGTTATTTCAGGTATCGGTTGTTCATCACGTCTTCCCTACTACATCAGCAGCTACGGTTTTCACACCATTCACGGACGTGGAGCAGCAGTGGCAACGGGTGTGAAAGTGGCTAATCCGGAACTTACCGTATGGCAAATAACCGGCGACGGCGACTGTCTGGCCATTGGTGGAAATCATTTTATCCACTGTGTGCGCCGCAACGTGGATTTAAACGTGCTGCTGTTCAACAACCAGATTTACGGACTGACCAAAGGACAGTATTCGCCCACTACCAAAAAAGGTTTTGTGACTAAATCATCGCCTTTCGGAACTGTGGAGCGTCCTTTTCGTCCTGCCGAACTAACATTTGGTGCACGTGGTACTTTCTTTGCCCGCTTGCTGGATGTGGATCTGAAAACGGCTCAACTTTGCATGACGGCTGCTGCCAGACATAAAGGAACGGCGGTGGTAGAATGTCTGGTAAACTGTGTTATCTTCAACGACGGTGCTCACGGCTGGTTGGCGCAAAAGGAAAACCGTGCCGACCGCACTATTGTGTTGGAACATGGCAAACCGATGATATTCGGAAAAAATCGCGACAAAGGATTAGTGCTCGACGGTTTTAATCTTCGGGTGGTGACTATCGGCGAAGGTGGCGTGACCGAAGGCGATGTGCTGGTGCATGATGCAAGCTGTACTGACAGCACCCTACATCTGAAACTGGCCATGATGGAAGGTCCCGAAATGCCGATTGCAATGGGTGTGATCCGTGCCGTGGAGGAAGAAACTTACGATGAGGCTGTAGAAGCCCAGATAGCTGAAGTGCAGGCCAAATCGAAAGTAAAAACCTTCGACGACCTGATGGCTACCTGCGAACAGTGGAATATGTAAAAAAATATAAGCAAAATCAAAAACCGTTCTCAACTTTAATTGGCAGCGGTTTTTGTTTTTTTTGGTCGAGCCTTAAAATGCATATAACATAAAGATTATCAATAAAATATCTTTATAAACAATTGTTTCTATCTGCAAGTTTTAGTATATTTGATGCGTAATTCTTGCAAATAAATTATGTTGTTCCTGTTGAACCGTGCGAAGCCTCTGAGTTAGTTCATTTTCGTCGCAGGATTGGCGAATCCGGGATTGAACTGATACTCAAAGAAAGTATTCGGATAAATGGTAATGACAGCAATGATTCAACGGCCAGTATTGACACTACTGTTCAGGAAAAGAATATCACTTTTCCCACAGATAGCAAATTGCACCGAAAGATTATTGACAAATGCAAGAAGATAGCAGAGAAAGAAAATCTGCCAGTTCGTCAAAGCTATACACGGACATTAAAGAAATTAAGTTTAGATCAACGTTTCAGGAATCACCCACGCAATAAGTGGAAAGCCAGAAAAGCCGATAGAAAAGAAAAAACGATTGCAGGTAGATTAGTACGTGAGTTAGAGCGTAATTTATTGCCCGACTCGAGATATCAATCGGATATTGATTTGTTTAAGCGTATTTTAAGTCAGAAGAAGAACGACAGCAATAAGGTTTATTCTGTGCATGAGCCTGATGTGCAGTGCATATCCAAAGGCAAAGAACATAAAAAGTATGAGTTTGGGAACAAGGTTTCGATTATCTATAATCAAACCACAGGCGTGATTATTGGCGCTATGGGCTTTAGAAATCCATATGATGGGCATACGATAGAACCGGCACTGGAACAAGCAGAAAGATTATTGGGTAAAAGAACAATAAAGACATTAATTGGAGATAGAGGTTACAGAGGTAAAAGGCAAATTAACGAAACAACAATCGAAATTCCAAAACCTTTCAATAACAGAAAACAATCTCAATATCAACAAAATAAGTTGAAAAAACAATTTAGAAGAAGAGCTGCCATAGAACCAATAAATGGTCATTTAAAAACAGACCACCGCTTAAATCGTAATTTTTACAAAGGAATTACAGGCGATAATATTAATATGATGCTTGCAGCTGCTGCATTTAACTTCAAAAGGATGATGAATAAATGGAAATCTTCTTTTTGGCTCGTATTTAAAATACAAATTGTTGACTTGATAAACTCCATGTTTTACCAAATCAACAATCAAATAATACTAAAATGGGCTTTTTAAGGCTCGACTAAATCACTCAACATTATGTCTTCAACATATAACTTTATGTCTCCAACACTCAACATTATGTCTGCAACACATAATGATAGGTCTCCAGAGGTTGTTGAACTGTGGAATTGCCGAATCGTGGAATTGTGGAATTGTGGAACTTGGCTGTGCCTCCTGTCACCCGAAACGCGAAACGCGAAACCGATGAAAAACCATACAATCTTTTAATATTAACCAAAAAGAAAAGCACTTCTCTTTTATCATAAAATTTCTTTGTATCTTTGAACGCTTTTTATCGAAAAAAAACAGGTTAAGCCAATAATAATAACATTTATTCCTACATGAAACAATTCAAATTACTGAACAACATTTTCGGTTGGGTGGCATTCGTCATTGCTGCAACTACTTACTTAATCACAATGGAGCCAACTGCCAGTTTTTGGGATTGTGGTGAATTTATTTCAACCGCTTTTAAATTAGATGTGGGTCATCCTCCGGGAGCGCCGTTTTTTATGCTCACGGGTCGTTTCTTTTCCCTCTTTGCATCCGATCCTACTCAGGTAGCTTTAATGATCAACACATTATCGGCCCTGGCAAGTGCTTTCACCATTTTGTTCCTTTTCTGGACCATCACTCATTTGGCCCGAAAAGTGGTAGCCAAAACCGAAGAAGAATATACACTTGCCAATGTAATCGGTATTTTAGGTTCGGGTATGGTGGGCGCTTTGGCTTACACTTTTTCCGATACTTTCTGGTTTTCGGCCGTCGAAGGCGAAGTGTATGCCTATTCGTCGCTGTTTACAGCGGTGGTTTTCTGGGCCATACTGAAATGGGAAAACGTGGCCGACCGTCCGGGTTCCGATCGCTGGTTGATATTTATCGGTTATTTGATGGGCTTATCCATTGGCGTTCACTTATTGAACCTTTTGGCAATTCCCGCCATCGTATTGGTTTACTATTTCCGCAACTATAAACCTTCAACAAAAGGTGTAGTTTTGGCCATGTCTACAGCAGTAGTCATTCTTGGCGTAGTGCTTTACGGTATTATTCCGGGTTTTGTGGAAGTAGCCAGCTGGTTCGAACTGTTCTTTGTAAACACGCTCGGATTTTCGTTCAACACCGGCTTATTCATTTACATCCTGCTTACATTAGCAGCATTGGCATGGGGACTGCACGAAACTTATAACGAAAAAAATTACGTCCGCATGGCCATTTCTTTCATTGTGGCCTTTACATTGGTGGGCATTCCGTTCTTTGGTTCGCACATTGTGCTTGGATTGATTATTGTGGCCGGAATGACTTATTTCTTCTTTGCAAAAAGAGAAAAAATTAACACCCGCTGGCTCAATACTGCCCTTGCAATGATTACCGTAATACTGATAGGTTATTCCACCTACACAGTTATTGTTATTCGTTCGGCGGCAAATCCACCTATGGATCAAAACTCGCCCGACAATGTTTTTGCACTGAAATACTACCTCAACCGCGAACAATACGGCGACCGTCCCCTGTTCTACGGCTCGGTGTACAATGCTCCGGTTAAATTAAGAGTTGAAGGTAATATGTGTGTTCCTGAAGAAATAAAGGGAGAAGCGCAATATGCACCCAAACCAAAAACTTCGGCTAACGACAAAGATGAGTATTTTGTGACCGGCAACAAAATGGACTACAAAATGGACGAACGTTTCGATATGCTCTTCCCACGCATGTACAGTTCCACTCCGTCGCATGTGGAGGCTTATAAGATTTGGGGCAACGTAAAAGGCAAAAGCATTACTTACGACTATTGCGGACAGCAAAAGACCGAAGTAAAACCAACTTTCGGCGAAAACATTCAGTTCTTTCTCGATTATCAGGTAAGGTTCATGTATCTGCGCTATTTTATGTGGAACTTCAGCGGTCGCCAAAACGACATTCAGGGAAATGGTGAAATCGAACACGGTAACTGGATCACCGGTTTCAACTTTATTGATAAATACCTTGTGGGCGACCAAACAAAACTTCCTTCGGAATTGGCCGAAAACAAAGGAAGAAACACGTACTTTATGCTTCCACTGATCCTCGGAATTTTCGGAATTTTGTTCCTTATTTATAATGGCAAAGAAGGGAAACACACCTTCTGGGTAACCACGCTGCTGTTCCTGCTAACAGGATTGGCCATTGTGATTTACCTGAACCAAACGCCTTATCAGCCCCGCGAACGCGATTATGCTTATGCCGGTTCGTTTTATGCTTTCAGCATCTGGATTGGCCTTGGCGTACTTGGCATTATAAAAGCAATAGATAAGTACATACCAAAAGCTGTGGCTGCTTCGGTGGTAACAATTCTTGCCCTTGGAGTGCCTGCCCTTATGGCTACCGAAAACTGGGACGACCACGACAGAAGTAACCGCTATGTGGCACGCGACTTTGGTGGCAATTACCTTGCTTCGCTCAAGCCAAATGCTATTGTCTTCTCCAACGGCGACAACGATACTTTCCCGCTTTGGTACAACCAGGAAGTGGAAGGACAACGCACCGATGTGCGCGTTTGTAACCTTAGCTACCTGCAAACCGACTGGTACATCGACCAAATGAAACGCGGTGCATACGAATCGGCGCCACTGCCTATTTCGTGGGAAGCAAAAGACTATGTGACCGGCAAAAACGAAGTGATGTGGGTGGAAGATATGATAAAAGAACCGATAGATATGAAAACTGCATTTGATTTTCTGTTGTCGGACGATCCTGCTACAAAGATGAACGGCGAATCATTCATTCCTTCGAGCAAACTGTTCCTGCCTGTGGATGCCAACCAGGTAATTAAAAGCGGTACTTTAGCTCCCGAGCGTGCAGGTGAAATTGTTCCTCAAATCGATGTAGAACTGAAACGCCGCATTACAAAAAGTGAGATAATGATCCTCGAAATGCTTAAAACAAACAACTGGAAACGACCTGTTTATTTTGCAGTGACAGTGGGCGATGACTATTATCTTGGTTTGAACGATCATTTTGAACTTACAGGTTTGGCGTACCAGATTCTTCCAATCGGTGCCAAAGGCGCAGGTTCGGGCGTAAACACAAAAGAGATGTACGACAATATGATCAACAAATTCAGATATGGAAACATTCAGGATCCTAAAGTTTATCTCGACGAAAACACTTTGCGCATGTGCCGAACACACCGCATGATGTTCTCGCAACTGGCAAGCGCTCTTTACAACGAGGGAGACTCCGTGAAAGCATTGAAAACACTCGATTTCGCAGCGAAAATGATACCCGGAAATACAGTTCGCCACGATTATGTTTCGACTATGCTTGCCGAGACTTACTATAAACTGGGCGAATCGCAAAAAGGAGATGCCATTATGGAAGCAGTAGCCAAGGATTGTGTTGAATACCTGGAGTGGTATTACACACTTACCGTTTCGCAACGCAACAGCGTGAACAACCGCATTGGACATAACCTTGCCGTACTCAATCAAATATTGCGTATTTGCGATCAGGAAAAACAGAAGAATATCCTGGATAAATATCTTCCGGTTTATATGAAATACACCAAAAACGTTGAATTATAACTGATGAATGTGCAACTTCCGCGCATAATACGTCCGTTTTTTCGAAATACAATCTGGCGCAAAACCCCATCGGAGAAAGTGATTTATCTCACTTTCGACGATGGGCCGGTGCCCGAAGTGACTCCTTCGGTTCTCGATATTTTAGATAAATACGGGTGGAAAGCAACTTTTTTCTGTGTAGGCGAAAACGTACTAAAATATCCTGAACTTTACAACGAAGTGCTCCGACGCGGTCATCGAACCGGAAATCATAGCTTTAATCATATAAAAGGCTTCAATTACAGCACCGAAGCCTATGTTGAGAACGTAAAAAAAGCAGCTGAATATATTCATTCGGATTTGTTTCGTCCACCCTACGGAAGAATCACCCGCAAACAAATCAGCGCTTTGAAAGATGATTATAATATAGTGATGTGGGATGTGATCACACACGATTACGACAAAAAACTATCGCCCGAACAGGTGTTTGCCAATGTTACCAACCACCTGCGCAAAGGCTCCATTGTTGTTTTTCACGACTCGGTAAAAGCAAGCACCAACGTACTTGAGGTATTGCCAAAAGCCATTGAGTTTTGGAAAAGTCAGGGTTATGATTACAGATTGCTATAAAATCCATTATTAAATGTGAGCTGTTATGAAAGAATCAATTCTACACTACATTTGGCAACAGAAATTATTCAACGCCCATTCACTTCGCAGCACCGACGGCGAAGCAATTGAGGTGATTGATGTGGGAAAGGCCAACACCGATGCCGGACCCGATTTTTTCAATGCTAAAATACGGATTGGCACTACTATATGGGCCGGGAATATTGAAATCCATGTTCAGTCCGGCGATTGGAACAAACACAATCATCAATCCGACAAAGCTTACGACAGCACTATTCTGCACGTTGTAAAAACAGCCGATACAGTTATTTATCGTAGCAACGGAGAAAAAATTCCTCAGTTAGAACTGAAATATCCGCAATATATAGAAGAGAATTATGAAAAACTAATCAGTGCTCAAAAGTGGATTCCCTGCGCCGGCAGGCTGGAAAAAGTTGTTCACGTATTCATTCAGGATTGGATTACAACTTTACTCTCCGAAAGGCTCGAACAAAAGATGAATGCAATCGATGCCATATTGAAGGAAAACAATCATCATTGGGAAGAAGCTTTTTACATTGTCCTTGCCCGCAGTTTTGGTTTCGGCATCAACAGTCAGGCTTTCGAAATGTTGGCGCGGTCGCTGCCATTATCGGTAATAGCCAAACACAAAAGCAACCTGTTTCAAATCGAAGCGTTGCTGCTTGGACAAGCCGGTTTTTTGGAAAATGACAAGCAGGATGAATACACATTGGCACTGAAAAAAGAATACGATTTTTTTTCGGCAAAATATCAATTAAAAAGAATCAGCGTTGAGCAATGGAAATTACTGCGTTTACGACCCGATAATTTCCCACACATACGCATTGCGCAACTGGCGGCGCTCATTCACAATTCAAGCAAATTATTATCGCACATTATTGATACACCCGAAATAGATACCCTTACAAAATTATTTCAGAGCGAACCTTCGGAATACTGGAAAACACATTATCTTTTGGGACACGAAAGTGTAAAAAAATCGAAGAAATTAGGTAAAACAGCCATTAACGGACTTTTAATAAATACAGTCATTCCTTTTCTGTTTTGCTATGCCACCCGAAAAGGCAACCAGGAACTGAAAGAAAAATCGCTAAGGCTGTATGAACTTTTGCCGGCCGAGAAAAATACGATCATTACCAAATGGAAAATAACAGGTTTTTATCCTGAAAGCGCTTTCGACACACAAGCTTTGCTACAACTAAAAAGACATTATTGCGAAGACAAAAAATGTCTTCGTTGCCGTTTCGGACATCAAGTACTTACTATGCAACCAAAATATATTTAACTACCGTAAGCAACAAAAAAATTCAAACTTTATAAATTACAATGAAAAAAATTCTTATTCCTATCATAATTGTCAGCATTGGTTTTATTGTATATTCATGTGCCAACAAAGCGCAGGGACCCACCGGAGGACCGAAAGACGAAATTCCGCCAGCTGTAGTAAAATCGAATCCACTCAATGGTGCACTGAACTTCAAGAAAAAAGAAGTCCAGATTTTCTTCGACGAAAATGTGTCGGTAGAAAATCCCGGCGAAAATGTATTGATTTCGCCACCACAACTCAAACAGCCCATCGTAAAAGGAAACGGCCGGCTTGTTACCGTGGCTTTCGAAGAAAATCTGGTGGACAGCACCACCTACACCATCAATTTTGGGAATGCCATCGTGGATTTGAACGAAAAAAACCCAATCAAAAATTACAGATTTGCCTTTTCGACTAGCAATGAAATAGATACGCTCAAAATATCGGGCATTGTTATCAATGCCGAAAATCTGAATCCAATGTCGAAAATAATGGTTGGTATTTATCGCGAAAATGATGATTCTGTATTTTTTCAGAAACCATTTCTGCGCATCGGAAAAACCGACGAAAACGGGAAATTTGTGATCGACAATGTGAAAGCCGGCACCTATCAGGTATTTGCCCTGGACGACACCAACAAAGACTACTTTCATCAACCCGGCGAAGGCCTAGCTTTTATCGATTCGCTCGTGAAACCCACTTTCAGATTTGAAGAAATGAAGGATACTGTGTGGAAGGATTCAGTAAACATTGATAGTGTACGCACTTATATGGGCACCCGCTTTTTACCCGACAACATTGCCCTGAAATTATTCAAGGAAAATAAAAAACGGCAGTATTTTGTGAAATCTGAGCGTAAAGTTCCACAAAACTTCCAGTTATTTTTCAATACAAAAAACGAAGAATTGCCAGTCATCAAACCACTTAATTTTGAATGGGAAGGAAAATACAGTTTGCAAAAAAGCGCTGCAATGGATACGCTTACCTACTGGATCACCGACTCGCTTGTGTTCCAAAAAGACACTCTTGAAATGGAGATGACCTATTACAAAACCGATTCAGTATTCAATTTAGTGCCACAAACCGACACCATCAGTGTTTTTATACGCAAAGCACGCGCCAATCCCCGCGCCAAGAAACAAGAAAGCAAAGCGGCAAAAGTGGTTCATTATGGCTTCAGCACCAATGCAAACGGTACTTTCGAAGTTTATAACCCTATTTACGTTCGGTTCGATGCCCCTTTGGCCAACGCCGATATTTCAAAAATAAAGTTATCTGAAAAAGTCGATACAACATTCAAGGAGTTGCCTGTGAAATGGCGACAAAACGACTCAACAAAAATGGTGTATGCCATCGATTATAAGTTTGAACCCGAAAAATCATATGAAATAAAAATTGACTCGGCTGCTTTTCAGAGCATCTACAATTTAACAAGTGATAAATTGAGTGCAAGCTTCAAAGTCAAATCGTTGGATGAATACTCAAGTATAAAAATGTTGCTGGCCACACATGACTCGCTCGTTGTTTTTCAGGTACTCGATACCAAAGATGTGGTGCTTTCCACCAAACCGGCACAACCAAAAGGAACTGTTTTTGAATACCTCAAACCAGGCGACTATTATCTGCGTGCATTTATCGACAGCAACCAAAACGGCATATGGGATACGGGTGACATCCATGCACGCCGACATCCCGAAGAAGTGTACTATTACAACAAAAAACTTAGTTTGCGTGCCAACTGGGAATTTGAAGAAACATGGGATTTAAAAGCTATTCCTCTTCTCAATCAGAAACCTGCTGAATTGAAAAAGGACGGAAGTAAAAAGGACGGAAATAACTATTAAAATAGCTTCGCTAAGAACAAAGGGTTGGGTGCATTTTGCATTTCCAACCCTTATTTTATACACAATACTCAGTATAGTGTGCAGTATTATTTAAAACCAAACAAAATTGCAAGGAAAATGCATTTTTATAGACCTAACTATCAATTAGATATAAAATTGTTCATTTTTTAAAGTATTTTTATAAGTTCTAAAGTTGATGTAATACCAAATAATATGTACTTTTGTGCCTAATTGCAATGTCCACATTACAAAATGAGCCAAAAAATAGAACATACAGGAATTATCACACGCATCGACAATAACAATGTTCAGGTACAAATCATACAGGTTTCGGCTTGCAGTACTTGCCACGCCAAAAGCGCCTGCACAGCTTCGGACATGGATGAAAAAATCATTGATGTGGTCAGCACCGACAACACACTTCGGGTAGGCGACAGGGTTTTGCTCACAGGCCAAAGCTCAATGGGATTATTCGCCGTTTTGCTTGCCTTTGTTGTTCCCTTTCTTTTAATTCTCCTTCTGCTTTTTATTCTGCGTTCGTATACCGATAATGAAGCCCTTTCGGGGACACTGGCATTGTCGGTATTGATTCCATATTTCATAACACTATCATTGTTCAACAAAAAACTAAAAAACAAATTCCAGTTTCAGATTGAAAGAGAGGAAACAAACTGATTATTAGCAGCTGGTTATCACTAAGAAGCACATAATTACTAAAAAACAATGAATTTAATACTCATCTCACTTATTACCCTCGGCTTGGTCGGAGCAGTTTCGTCCATTATTTTATTTTTCACAGCCCAAAAATTTCATGTGTTCGAAGATACACGTATCAACGATGTAGAAGAAGCATTGCCTTCGGCCAATTGTGGCGGTTGTGGTTTTCCGGGCTGCAGGGCTTTTGCCGAAGCTTGTGTGAAAGCCGAAACTATGGATGAACTTAACTGCCCCGTAGGCGGAGCTCCTACAATGGAAAATGTGGCCAACATACTCGGACGTACTGTTGTAGCCACAGCGCCTACAGTAGCAGTGGTTCGCTGTGGAGGAACCTGCGATCATCGCCCTCGCATGAACGAGTACGATGGTGTACAACATTGCTTTATTGCCCACAACTTATACAGCGGCGAAACCGGATGTTCTTTCGGCTGTTTGGGCCTTGGCGATTGCGAGGTTTCGTGCGAATTTGATGCCATCAAAGTAAATCCCGTCACTAAACTTCCTGAAGTGGACGAAGATAAATGTACTTCGTGTGGTGCTTGCGTAAAAGCATGTCCTAAATTATTGATTGAACTTCGCAAAAAAGGACCGAAATCAAGACGCATATATGTTAGTTGCAGAAATGAAGACCGCGGCCCGATAGCAAAAAAATCGTGCGATGTAAGTTGTATCGCCTGTACAAAATGCGAAAAGGTATGTCCTCACGAAGCCATTACAATCAGCAACAATCTTGCCTTCATTCACGATGATAAATGTAAATTATGCCGTAAATGTGTAGAGGTTTGCCCTACCAACGCCATCGTTGAATTAAATTTTCCGCCCCGCAAGGTAAAAACGGAGGAAGTAGCCGTGGAAGCATAAAGGAGAAAAACCATACAGAAAACGATAACATTACCAACTAAAATTCCCCTTCACAAATCAGGGGCTAATATAATATGAAAACATTCAGCATCGGAGGAATTCATCCCAAAGAAAATAAATTCTCCGCAGGGAAAAAAATTATTGAAATGACTTTACCGCAACAAGTAGTCATTCCGCTGGCACACTATATCGGTGCACCGAGCGAGGCTATTGTAAAAAAGGGTGACCTTGTAAAAGCCGGACAGCTCATTGGTAAAGCTAATGGTTTTATTTCGGCTAACGTACATTCCTCGGTATCGGGCAAAGTGAACAAAATAGATGTTCAACTCGATGCATCGGGATACAAACGACCTTCTGTATTTATTGATGTGGATGGCGATGAGTGGCTGGAAAACATTGACCGCAGCTCGACAATCATTCGCGAATGCTTGCTGCCAAAAGAAGAAATTCTAAAAAAAATCCAGGATGCCGGCATTGTAGGATTAGGTGGAGCCACTTTCCCTGCCCATGTAAAACTCTCACCTCCTCCGGGAAAGAAAGCCGATGTTCTTATTATCAATGCTGTTGAATGCGAACCATACCTCACCTGCGATCATCAGCTGATGCTCGAAAAAGGCGAAGAAATAATTGTAGGTATCACTATTATAATGAAAGTACTGGATGTGAAACGTGCAGTCATTGGTATCGAAAACAACAAACCGGATGCCATTGCCCATTTAAGTAAAATAGCATCTCAATACAAAGGAATTGAAGTAGTGGCATTAAAAGTACAATATCCTCAGGGCGGTGAAAAACAATTGATAGATGCAGTGATCGGACGTCAGGTGCCAAGCGGAGCGCTTCCTATCGAAGTAGGTGCCGTTGTTCAAAACGTAGGAACTACATTTGCCATTTATGAAGCCGTTCAGAAAAACAAACCTCTGATCGAAAGAGTAATGACAGTGACCGGAAAATCGGCCACACAACCTTCAAACTACAGAGTTCGTATCGGCACATTGCTTTCGGAGGTAGTAACACTGGCCGGAGGAGTTCCCGAAGGAACAGGTAAAATAATTGGTGGAGGACCAATGATGGGTCGTTCGCTAATGAACCTGAATGTACCAATGGCCAAAGGTAGCGCAGGTATTTTGTTTATGCCCGATGAAGAATCGGTGCGTAAACCTATGAAGAACTGTATTCGCTGTACCAAATGCGTGACTGTATGTCCTATGGGATTAGAGCCATTTTTATTGATGAATCAGAGCGAAAGAAACATGTGGCCTGAAATGGAAAAGGAACGCGTAATGGATTGTATCGAATGTGGAAGCTGTAGTTACACCTGTCCGTCCAACCGACCGTTGCTCGACTACATAAGATACGGAAAAACAACAGTAGGCGGCATTATTCGCAGCAGAGCAGTAAAAAAATAAAACACTTCAGAATACTATAATTAATATGGATAAATTAATCATTTCACCCGCTCCACATATACACGGAGGCGATTCGGTTTCGAAAAACATGACGGGTGTTATCATTGCACTGATACCTGCACTGCTCACAGGATTTTATTTTTTCGGGCTGGGAGCACTTATCGTTACCCTTACAGCGGTTGTTTCTTGCGTGCTTTTTGAATATCTTATACAGCGTTTTCTGCTGAAAGGAGCAACAACAATCATGGATGGTTCGGCAGCACTAACAGGTTTGCTGTTAGCGCTGAATCTGCCCTCAAACATTCCGGTGTGGATGATCATTGCGGGCTCATTGGTGGCAATAGGTATTGCTAAAATGACTTTTGGCGGACTCGGAAACAATCCCTTCAATCCCGCATTAGTAGGACGCGTATTTATGCTTATCTCTTTCCCTGTGGAAATGACTTCGTGGCCACGTCCTGTGCCATTTTCTACAGCTTACCTTGATGCCGAAACAGCAGCTACTCCACTGGCCATGATGAAAGGTCATTTTGGCGAATTGCCCGACACCCTAAATTTATTTCTTGGCAACATGGGCGGATCGATGGGCGAAGTATCGGCCATTGCTATTCTTATTGGTCTTTCATATTTACTTTACAAAAAAATAATAAGCTGGCATATACCGATAAGCATCCTCGCTACTGTGTTTATTTTCACAGCCATTCTTAACTGGATTCAACCCGAAGCTTATGCTTCGCCTGTAGCACATTTATTTACCGGCGGACTTATGTTGGGGGCTGTATTTATGGCTACCGACTATGTGACTTCGCCAATGAATACCCGTGGTATGCTGGTGTATGGCGTGGGAATAGGAATTATCACCGTACTGATTCGTGTTTTCGGAGCCTATCCAGAAGGAGTTTCGTTTGCCATATTGATTATGAATGCATTTACTCCATTGATTAACACCTATATTAAACCAAAACGATTTGGCGAAAAGCGCAAATAAGAACATTGCAATTCAGAAAATAGAATGAAAAAATTAGAATCAAGTTTTAAAAATATGGTGATTGTGCTTTCGGGCATAACACTGTTTGCAGCGCTGGCATTAGGCTCGGTTTATTCTTTTACAAAAGAACCTATTGCGGCTTCGAAAACCGCCAAACAACAAAATGCAATAAAGGAAGTATTGCCACCCGATTTCGACCATTTGGCCGAGCCTATCGTGATGGAAGGTGAGGAAACACTTATCGTTTACAAAGCCTACAATGCAAAGGGCGAACTGATAGGAGCAGCCGTCGAGTCGTCTTCCAACAGTGGATTCAGTGGGCGTATTCTGGTAATGGTAGGTTTCGATAAGGCAGGAAATATATTCAATTATTCGGTGCTCGAACAAAAAGAAACACCGGGACTGGGCACCAAAATGGTAGACTGGTTTAAAACCGACAAAGGGAACCAAAACATCAAAGGTAAAAACGGAGGAACAGCCAACCTGACGGTAAGCAAAGATGGAGGCGAAATTGATGCCATTACAGCAGCTACAATTAGTTCGCGCGCTTTCCTTCTTACCATCCAAAATGCCTACAAAGCTTTCAAAGCCAACACAGAGGAGAAAGCCATTGTACAACAAACAGATACATTAAACACAGCAAACTAATTAAAGGAGAAAAACAATGAATAATAATTCAAATCTGAAAGTATTCCTGAATGGATTTATAAAAGAGAATCCTACTTTTGTCCTTATCCTGGGAATGTGTCCTACCCTGGCTACCACATCCTCTGCGTTGAACGGATTAAGTATGGGACTCGCCACTGCTTTTGTACTGCTGGGATCAAACGTAGTTATCTCTTTGCTTAAAAATATAATTCCCGACAAAGTGCGTATTCCTGCCTATGTAGTGGTCATCGCCACTTTCGTAACTATCGTTGAAATGTCGATGCAAGCTTACCTCCCTGCTTTGTACGAAAGCCTCGGTTTATTTATTCCTCTGATTGTAGTTAACTGTATCGTACTGGGACGCGCCGAAGCTTTTGCCGCTAAAAACAACGTGCTGAAATCGTCGCTCGATGGATTAGGAATGGGTTTAGGATTTTCCATGGCATTGACAATGCTTGGCTCCATCCGCGAGATACTCGGAACCGGTAAAATTTTTGGATTCACCCTTTATCCCGATAAATATGGCATGCTTTTATTTGTGCTTGCTCCCGGAGCTTTTATAGCGTTGGGATATCTGATTGCATTAATGAACAAATTAAAGAAAGCTTAGTCGCTAAGGAACCATTAAAAAAAACGTAAACAATTATGACTTATATTTTAATTTTCATAAGTGCTGTATTTGTAAACAATATTGTACTGTCGCAATTTTTAGGGATTTGTCCTTTCCTCGGTGTTTCTAAAAAAATTGATACTGCTTTGGGAATGAGTGGTGCTGTGGCATTTGTAATGACAATTGCTACCATTATTACTTATATCATTCAGAAAACCGTTCTCGAACCTTTCAATATCGGATTTTTACAAACCATTACCTTCATTCTTATTATTGCAGCCCTTGTGCAAATGGTGGAAATTATCCTCAAAAAGGTTTCTCCGGCCTTATACCAGGCATTGGGTGTTTTTCTCCCATTAATTACGACTAACTGCGCTATTCTCGGGGTTGCTATTATGGTTATTCAGAAAGATTTCAACCTGCTCGAAAGTGTAGTATTTGCCATTTCCACCGCCTTAGGTTTCGGTCTTGCGCTTGTACTTTTTGCTGGCATACGCGAACAACTCAGCCTGATTAAATTACCCAAAGGAATGGAAGGTACACCTATATCATTGGTTACTGCCGGTTTATTGGCCATGGCATTTATGGGATTTGCTGGTATTGTAAAATAAAAACAAACAGCTGATCATGCATCAGTTGTAAAATCAATAATAAATCGGAAATGAGGCTAAAAAACCTGATTTCCGATTTGTTATTTTAATAAATTAGATTTACATTTGCAGGTCCGAAAAAGCAATTGTAATTTGCGGCAGTAGCTCAGTTGGTAGAGCATCAGCTTCCCAAGCTGAGGGTCGCGGGTTCGAGTCCCGTTTGCCGCTCCACTTAAGCATTACGGCTGAAAAACTTCTTTTCAGGTATTAGAAAACAACCATACCTCGCCTTACAAAAGCTTAAAGTCGCTTTGGCCCTTTTCTTCTCTTCATTCATCAACCATTAGGTTATTTTTTCAACAGGTCTGATCTAATGTTCAACAAACAGGTCGTATGCTATAAAGGTATTTACAGTGAATATAAGAATGAAATAAATTACTCAAAACTAAAATATATATGAAGCTACTATATCTGATTCTATTTATGGTGCTAACGGTTTTCAATGCATACGGACAAGAAGCCATAGTGTGGGAATTTCCGACCAAAGCAGGCGTTTATTCATCACCGGCAGCTGACGAGAACTGCATCTATATTGGCAGTAACGATTCTTGTCTGTATGCTTTAAGCAAAAAAGAGGGTCAGCTCAAATGGAAATTCAGAACCAACGGACAGCTCAGGTCAACACCATTGATTTACAACGAGAGCGTAATTTTCAACAGTACTGATGGAAATGTTTTTTCACTCCGTAAATCCGATGCTCATTTACAATGGACATTTAAAACCAACGGAGAAAAAAGTTACGACCTGTGGGACTATTATATTTCTTCACCTGTTTGTTCCGAAAATAAAATAGTGATTGGTAGCGGCGATGGAAACGTTTACGCCATAGCACCTGACTCGGGGAAACTGATATGGAAATTCAAAACCAATGGCATTGTGCATGCCACTCCTTTAGTACATAATAACAAAGTATATATCGGAAGTTATGATGGTTTTTTTTATGCGCTGAATGCAAAAACAGGGCAACCGATATGGCAATTCAAGACCGTGGGCAATACATATTTCCCCAAAGGCGAAATACAGAAAGGAGCTGCAATTTATAAACAATCAGTGATTTTCGGCTGCCGAGACTATAACATTTATGCCCTGGATATTGAAACCGGAAGAGGGCTATGGAACATAGTAGAGAAAGGAAGTTGGGTGATTGCTACTCCTTTGGTAGTCGGGGATGACATTTATGTAGGAACATCGGATACGCACAGATTCATTACTTTAAATACCCAAACGGGAGATTTGAAATATGCGGTTCAGCTTAATATGCGGGTATATGCCGAAGCCGTTTCGTATAACAACGATATAATCTTCGGTTGCTTCAATGGAAAACTATACCGGTTGCAGCCTAAGCATGCCGAAATTCATCAAATTTTCCAAACCAACGGAAGTAAAAAAAATTACGAAACTGTTTATGACAAATACGATGCTTTTAAGGACGGCTTCAGGCTATATGACAATGATATGGAAGCTTCCGAGAAAAAGATTCTTGAACTCGGAGCTATTCTTTCGACGCCTTTGATTGAGCATGAAATTGCTTACTTTGGAGATGCTAACGGAGTGATTTATGCTCTTCAACTAAAGTAAAACTACGTTCGTCCGCACTATAGCATTCGGGTGATAAGTTGAAAAAACATACCGATCCACTCTCCTGCTTTTTCAGCTTATTGTACTAAAAAAAACAGCACAACTCTTTACATAGAGCTGCGCTGTTTCATTAAAAAACCTATGAATTATTTTGTACTTATCGACACATCTAATTTGTTGCCCTGAGCGAAAAGCTGTTTGGCAAATTTTTGCAAAGACTGTACCGAAAGCTGATTCACATATTGTTCGTAAGCGGTATTAAAATCGGCTGCATATCTGAACTGATTGTCTAACACATTCAATACATATTCATTTCGTTTCAAATTTTCTGCATGTTGTTTGGCAGTAAATTCCTTCACTTTCTGAATATTGGCCGCACTCGGGCCTGTTTTTTGTAACTGATTTATTACTTCATCGATGGCAGCCACAAGTTCTAAACGGCGTTCAGGATCGGTATCGAACATTAAATGGACAATAAAATTACCTTTAGGCGTACTTTTCATTTCAGAAACTACCTGCACACCATAAGTTCCACCCAGTTTTTCGCGAATCACTTCATCGAGTACAATGTCAAGGATTTGTTTCACTGCATCCAGTTGAATTTTGTTTTGCAAAGTGTAATCAAGTTTACCTGAATAAATCAGATCGGTAGTTGATTTGGGAACTTCCATTGCACGGATAGCGTTATTGGCATGTTTGCCTGTGCGCACCGGCAGGAATTTTTCATTGAATGCAGCCTTTGCAGGTGCTGAAGGCAATGATGCAATGTATTGTTCTACCAGTGCTTTTAATGTTTCAGATTTCACATTACCAACAATAGTAAAGATAAAGTTACCTGCATTAGCAAAACGTTCGGTATAAAGTTTCAGCATGGTATCATAGTTGGCAGTTTCTATGTCTCTAGCCGTAATAAAGCGACCGAGTGGGTGCGCCTGATACAAAGTGCTGATGACAGAATCAGAAAAAGCAACCATTGGATTACTTCCAAGATTGGCCAAAATTCCTTTGGTGCGGTTGGCAAACGAAGTATATGCCACATCATCTTTGCGCACTCCGGTGAAATTGAGATAAAGCAACTGCATGGCAGTTTCGAGATCTTTTACATTCGACTTACCCGAAATTTCTTCGTTATAAGTATCCACGCTAAATTTCATACTCACATTTTTGCCTGAAAGCACTTTCTTTAAATCGCTGGCGCTGAAGGAAGCAGGACGCCCAACATTCTTATTTGCATATTCTGGCGTGTACGCCATTCTTCATGAATGATTTTACGTTCTTTGTCAATGTCCTTATCTCGAAGCAACAAAAAGCTTGACCAGTCGTGCAAAATAAGCAGACACGAATCCAAAGCCGTTTTACGAGCAGTAGGCACTGCATCGATATTATAAATGGTATAGTCAAAACTGGTACCCGCATTCAGGTTTTGTCCGTATTTCACACCTATGGTTTCGAGGTACGAAATAATTCCTTTTCCCTTGTCGTCATTGCTGAAATTTTTACTTCCGTTAAAAGCCATGTGTTCGAGAAAGTGTGCCAAACCGCGCTGATTATCTTCTTCGAGCACCGAACCTACTTTTTGAACAATGTAAAAGTTTGCCTGATTTTCAGGTAAATTATTTTTACGGATATAATAAGTCAATCCGTTGTCAAGTTTTCCGATGCGTACATCTTTATCAATCGGAATAGGAGGCATTTGTTGTTGCTGGGCAAAAGCGCTGAGGACAACAACAATGAGCATTGCTAAAAACAAATAAGCTCTTTTCATTACTAATTCTTTTTTTGGTTACTATTATTGATAATTAAATTTGAAACATGTAGAGCGAAGAAAAACTTCAGTTTATATTCAATCAGTGTACAAAATCAACAAACAACATATTAAGTTAAACGCTGCGAAGGTAAAGTATTTTTCTTATAAAACAAAATATTTTTATTGAAAAACAATAAAAATATAATGAATTTTGAT
>JAEAMG010000745.1_pt1 | contig 32591 bp, 24 predicted proteins | sample 8958741 | NCBI WGS metagenome assembly JAEAMG01 (sample SAMN16933256, study PRJNA681125) | bioreactor sludge metagenome | isolation source: anaerobic bioreactor treating anionic surfactant - SDBS | place: India: Bengaluru | collected 2019-02-28 | reverse complement strand
TTAACCGTCAGCAGATCCAAGCCTTGATCTGGGGTGGGAAACGGCTTTGCCGGTGCAGTGAATGTCAGCGGTTTGGTCGTCACGGTTCCACCCTCCATATCCGCCCGTACGGAGACAAACCCGTCCTGACGCACCGTCATCCGGCGCAGGCGGGCCGGCGTTTTGGAATAGTAGTTTTCGGTGGAATAGAGCGACAGCTCGCGCGGCGCTCCGGGGAACTCCGGCTCCGTCTCGATCAGTCCCCAGGTGATCATGTTGTTGCGATTGACCCAGCGCTCAGTCTGTAACCCCGGCCGCAGGAACGCTTCCTTCCAACGTTTAAAAAGCTGCCCGTCTCGGCTGCTCATAAACACGCCGTCTGAAAGGCCGCCCGCCCCGCTCGTATCATACTTCGTGGTCCTGTCAGGCAAAAGTCGCTTCGGGAACCCGACATAGATCCAAGGCGCGCGAGGATAGGGCCGGATTGCGTTGGTGTACAGGTGCTCCACGGCGGTCCCTTCCTCGTATGTCAGCCAGTGTGGTTCTGTCCAATGAATGAAGTCGACCGACGTGCAGGTCATGATCGCCCGGACACCGTTAGTGAAGTGCCTGTGATAGTCCACGTAAAGGGAGCGTTCCGTGTCCCAAAACGCTATGTTCTGAGAGTCGAATGCCCCCTTGGTAATAACGGGCTCTGGACGTAGCAGGCTCCAGCGGACCCCGTCGCGTGAGACAAAAGCAAGCAGGCCAGCCTTGGCTGAACCGTCATTGCCCAACGCTTTATATTTTTGGTCAGCACGGCACGCGGGGTTGGCGTCGAGAAACGGCGAAAAATTGTGGCTGCCAAGACCTTCCCACACGATGTTGTTGGAGGTCGAACCGTTATAGGCGATCAGCCCCAGTTCCGGCTTACGCCACACGATCCCGTCGTCGCTCTCCGCGGTGCAGGTGTATTCGGGATGCTTTTCTCCCGGCACACCGTACGTCGCACCCCGGTAGTACATACGGTAACGGCTGCCGTCTTTAAAAACGGTATGGTAGCAGCAGACGTTACCCTCCCAAGGCTTGTCGTGCACAATCGAAACTTCCCGCAATTTCGGCGGGTGCAGGGTCAGTCGCGCGTTGTCAAGGCAGGCGATCCGGTCCATGTCCCACAGCACCTCCAGACGGCTGCCCAGCGGCGTCACCGGCGTCTCAGCGGCCCGTGATAAAACCGCTCGCCCAAACATGAAAAATGCAAGCGTGCAACTGAAAACAAATGTCACGGTCCTCATCTTCACCTTACAAATCCTTTCTCATTTCGACTGAAATGATAACAGGCCATGGGCAAGCAATCCTTCAATGAAAAAAGTTTTATTGTTTCATTGTATTCTTTGGCCGGTAGTGGACATTCCTCTTGTCCTCCGCCCCGTTCCACGCTACCCTTACGCCATGCCTTCGGTATATGCCATGCTGCTTGTCACGGCCGCCTCCGGCCTGATCGCCGGGGCCGGTGTGGAAACTTTTATATTCGCAGCCGTCTCTTCTGTTCTCGCCACATGGTTCACACGCATTCCGCGTGATACGACGGAGCATCTCTTCGCGAACCTCGATCCGCTCGATCCCGAAGGCACGCACCTGCTGCACGCGGCACGTGAAGCGCTGAACCTGATCCGGCGCACGGGTCACCCCGTGCGCTTGCGTATTTCCGCGATCTCACGCAAAAAATACCCTCTCTTCCGAGTCGATGTGAATCGTGAGGGCGATCTCACCGTGTGCAGCGGTGGCAAACGTTCCGCGCCACTTAAACAACCTGGGGTTTGGATAGCCGACCATCCGCTTACGCTGACCTTGCCCCACACGTGCTGCGCCACCCTGTGCCTGACACCGTCCGGGCAGGAGCGCGTTCGCGCTTCGCTCGCGACCGCGAGCACCTTTCCGCGCGGGATGTGGGGCGCAGTCGCGCTAGTGGCCTTCACGGCCTGCGCCTTCGACGCCGGATGGCTGCTCGCCGCCGCGCTGGGCTTCGCGTTTCAGGCACACCTCCTTGAGTATGACCCGCACCGTTCGGCCAACCAGCCATAAATCGAAAGCAATCGACCTGTTGCACAGATAGTAGCAGTCCAACAGGCACATTTCATCGAAGGTGCGTTCGTTGCGCCCCGCCACCTGCCACAGCCCCGTGATACCGGGCATACCCTGCAACCGCTGCGCGTGGTACGGCCGCGTATAGTGCCCCTGGTCGCTGGCCGGCAGCGGGCGCGGCCCGATGAACCGCATCTCGCCTCTCGCCACATTCATCAGTTGTGGCAACTCGTCCAAAAATGTGCGACGCAGAAAACCGCCCAGTCGGGTCACGCGCGGATCATGTTCCAGCTTGAACAGTCGGTCCCCTTGTCCAAGCTTCTTCTGCAATTTCAGATGCAAGTGCTCGGATCGCCGTATCATGGTTCGGAATTTGAAGACCGTGAACGGCACGCCATCGAGGCCATATCTCTCCTGCCGAAAGAGCACAGGCCTTCCTTCAAAAATCAGAACCAAACCGGCCACGATCGCAAAGAGCGGCGTGAAAAACAAAAGCAGCAGAAAAGCCATCGCACGTTCAGCCCACCCGCAGCGTTTGACCGACGCAACGGGCGCCCCGAAAACAAAACAACCTTCCGCTTTCGGAGAGCACCCCGCCTCCTGAGTCAACACCGGCAAACAGGATGCGGGAACGGTCGCGGCCACTTTTTCTTTCGTAGCCATCTCAATGAACGAAAGGACATCCCCCAATGTCGCTGCCCCAGTAGTTTTGAATGAGTATGACATTCCTATGTTTTTTATTATCCGACTTCCTCCCCGCCGCTTCAAGCCTAGAGTCACGAATGCTTCTTGCATCCTTTAACAGCTATGCTTGCCACCCATCCCCAAACTCCTCCCTTGTGGTCACCCGTCCTCTCAGGTAAACTATAAAAGTCTAAATTTGCATCAAGGAGGACGTACATGAAACTGATTCTCAGCACCCTCGCTGTCTGCTTCTCGATTCTCGCATCCGTGTTCACCACCCAAGCCGTGGTGCGCGATGAAGGCAAACGCACAAGGGCGTCGGTTTCAAAAGGGTTTGTAGAGCCGTCCGCCCTTGCCGACAATCAGGAGCCGCTATCGCAAAAGCTGGATGCGATCAACAACCAACTCGCAAACCTCAGCCGCAGAATGAGTTTAATTGAAGACGCTCTAAAGCCTGACGAGTCCTCCGGAGACAAAGACGTTTCCCAAAACATGCAGAGCACCCTTCTCTCTATGCGGAAAGAGCTGAATGTGGTCTCGGCCTCAGTCGCCAGACTCGCTGGCGTCCCCTCTCATCTGGCCGAACTCACCGTCTTTCTCGACAAATCGTTCGAGCATATCGAAAAGACCGCAACCGGGAACGCCACGCCCGAGACGGTCATGGCATCCCTCGAAGCGATGACCCAGAAGATCGAGATCATCGACAGTTACTTCACGCCGCTTTACGCCTTTCTCGGGCTTGTGTACGATCCGGCCAACCAGAGCCGTCTGGCCGCTTATCCGACTGTCGATGAGCGCATCAATGAACTGTATCTACAACAGCAAGCCATTCGTGAAGACATTGCCGCCTTCCGCTACATGATGACCCCTCGCAACATCGAACCGACCAAGCACCCGCGCTGACCGCAGTCCTTCCCTTAGCCTTTCAGCCCTGACAGGTCGGGGCGCAATTCCCGGTTATCCCGGATCAGTTCATCCAAGGTCACCAGCGTCCGCCGCATCGCGGCTTCGCGTCCAAGAATGGCAGCGAAATTGCTATCGACCGCGCGTGTCACTTGTGAATTCGTATAATCTTCCGTATCAATCGCCTGTCTGAACTCGTCGATGTTCGTGCGAACGCTCGCTTCCGGATTCGGCACGCCACCGCTGAAATGCCGCGGACCGCCGCGCACATATGACTTGCCCGCGTACGAAAGACACGCTGCACCCTGGGTTCCTTGCAGAGACGCCGTCAGTCGCCCCGTCCTGATCCAATCGTGATAAGCCCCAAGCACACCCTGGTGACACCAGACCGTCCCGTCATCAAACAGATAAACGACCGTGCTTGAATCCCGTGCATCGCCATGCGCAGAGGGACGGAAAGCCGCTGAAGCGCCCATGGCGGCCACAGGGACTTTGCCCAGCGCCCACACAACCGCATCGATGATATGTACGTCATAGTGAACGATGTAGTCGCCGCCCAGTGCGACATCATTACACCACACAAGATCTTTGAGCCGATTCTCGATCGTCGTCTCCAGCGGCGGGTCCTGATAGCCGTTCCCGCCCGCCCAGCCAGACGAAAACACGGTCTGGAGTTTTCCCAGAGCGCCAGCACGAATGCGTTTCGCGACTTCCGTATTCACCGGATCGCGAGGCAGTTGATAATCGGATTGAAATACGCGCTTCTCCGCAGTCGCGCGCGCAGAAAGCCGCTTAATCACTTTCGTGCCGGGAATGTCGATGGCAACCGGCTTCGCCATGTAGAGATGCAAACCAGCGTCAAGCGCCGCCTCCGCATGTTGAGGGAAAAAATACGGGGGCGTCTGCAACACCACCGCCTCGACACCCGAAGCCATCAGCCGCTTAAAGCCGTCAATGCCGGAAAAACACCGAGCCGCCGGCACGCCCAACTGCGTACCGACCCGCGCCGCACGCTCCGCGAAATAATCGGTCACAGCGGTAAACGCGAATCCTCCATGCGCAGCAAAAAGGCTACTGATCCACGTACCGCGCCCGCCGCAGCCGATCAGCCCCAGCTTGATTTTCTTTTCGTATGTTCGTGGGCTCGCTTGTGTCGCGGCCGGCCCGTCGTCCTGCCCCCGCGCCACCTCCGTAGCCAGCGGCAATACGGCCATGCCTGCTTGGGTCAAGCGCAAGAACTCGCGCCGTCCTAACAAACTTTCGTGTCGCATTTTTTCAACCTCACTCAGGGCGCTGATACCCAAGCCATCGCGCGACCGCCGCGTTCTTTGAGCGCACGTGCAACTTCTTGTAGATGCGCAACACATAGGTATGAACCGTCGCGAAACCCACGTTCAATTTGTCGGCGATTTCTTTATAGGAGAATCCTTGCGCCAACAAATCCAAAACCTCTTTCTCACGGGGCGCAAGCTCGTCCGACTCGGTGCCTCCCGCAACAGCACTGTTTAAAGACGGCGCCGACGGAACCGTCTGTTTACGGAACGCATCCACTACCTTGCGTGCTAAGGCGCTGGTCATCGGCGCGCCGCCCCTGTGAATGTCGCGGATCGCCGCCAACAAATCTCGCGCCCTTGCGGGTTTCACCAAATACCCATGCGCCCCCGCCGCCAAAGCGCGAAAGAGGTTGTTGGTGTCCTGATAAACGGTCAGCATGACAATTTGTAGCGCGGGTAGTCTCTCGGAAAGCTGCCGCACACACTCGATTCCGTCCATGCCCGGCAAATTAATGTCCATCACCGCGACTTGCGGCTTCAACGGCGGCGCTTTTTCCAAGGCTTCTTCACCGGAACCGTACGCGCCAACGCAGGCGCATTCCGGATCGCTGTTGATGATTTCCATGAGTCCCGATCGCAACCGGCTGTCATCTTCCACGACTATCACATGAATCGCCATACTGCTCTATCCCCATGTGCTCTTATATCCTGCTTTAGCTTAGCGAGATCAACGGGGCAACGCAATGCAAAAAATCCTCGCTCCCGTTCGCCACCCCCAACTGCACAATTCTACCGTATAGTAAGCCCGTAAACACATATCAAAGAGTTCCCAAGAGGGGGGCGGGTGGACCGTATGTTCGATTTTCGCCTTTTCGGGCCCACCTAAATCCTTTAATCTATTGATCATGAGTGAAATTCCTCCCAAACATACGCCTGAATCGTCAGCTTATGAAGCTCCGGAGACCGGCAGCGGGTTGGTCGCCATGTACAACGCGGCCTCGCATTCGAATGCCGAATCGTTTCCTGTCCTAAAGGCATTTCAGGACTATATTGATGCCGAACGCGCGCAAGCGCGGAAACGCGTGATGCAGCTCTCAATATTCTTTGCCGTGCTGATGTGTGTGGTCGTCACCGGATTCCTCACCGCCGGAATCTTCATGCTGCGCAACATGTCGACCGTTCAAACCAAGCTTCTGGATGTCGCGCTTGCCAACAAGCAGGCGCCTGCTCCACAATCCTCACCCGCGCCCCTTGCGCAGACATCACCCCTGCTCGAAGAGTCGGTCAGACAGATATCACGTGCCACCACCGAACTCCAGTCCAGCTTAGATAAGAAGCTGGACGGCGTCAGCGAACTCACTTCCAAAGTCCACGATAAGATGGCTTCGCAAGATGGAGAACTCGACAAGCTGCGGTCGGAGCTACGCCGAATGCAAGAGCAGAGCGCCAAGCTGAACTTCGAGTTGGCCACCATGAAGACGGAAAGCAAAAAGGCCGCCGTGACCGCTGTCCCCAAGGTTGCGCAGCCCCCTGTCGCTCGCGCCAAACAGGCACCTGAGCCCGTCGTTGCCGCAGCCGCAGCAAAGGCACCGGTCACTGCCCCAACCCCGACCGTGACGGCCGTGCCTGCGGCTATAGCCGTGGCTCCCCCGGCGATCACCCCGGCCGCAGTTCCGGCCAAGCCGGTGCATGACCCTCGCTTTCCGCAAGCCGTGAAGTCGCCGCCGGTCACCCCCGAGGGTGTCATCCCGCCGGCACCTCCTATGGGCATGATGGCCACGGCTGTGCCACTCAAAACAAAGAACATCGGCACGATCCCCTGGCGCGTGCTGATTCCGGAATGAGACCGCATGGGCTCACTCGTCCTCTTTGTCTGTACCGGGAACACATGCCGCAGTCCGATGGCTGAGGCTTTGTTGCGACTTGCCTTACCAACTCCTACAACATGGCGAGTGGCTTCCGCCGGACTGGCTGCCTGCGAGGGCTGCCCCGCATCCGAAGCCGCAGTCGAAGCCATCGCCGAAGTGGGCGGCGACCTGAAAGAACACAGCAGCCGGCCGGTCACGCTCCGACTCGTACAGGAGGCTGTCGCCATCGTCGTCATGACCGACGCACACGCACAACAGATCACTGGACTCTACCCCTCAGCTCGCGACAAGCTTTTTCTGCTGCGCGCTTTCGATCCCGATGCGCCAGCCCAAAGCAATGTCGCGGACCCATTTCGCGGCAGCCTGGACGATTACCGAAAATGCCGCGACCTTATCCGCAGGGCCATTCCCGGCCTGGTCAACTATCTTACTCAGACCGCCCCACCGGCCCTCTGACCCACAAACGAAAGGAAGCTACTATGGTCATCGACACAATTGAGAACTGCAGTCGCTACGAGAGCCTGCATCCTCGCTTTAAAGCCGCCTTCGAATTTCTGAAACGTTCCGACATCGGAGCAACGCCCGTTGGACGCATTGACTTGGATGGCACGTCGCTTTACGCGCTGACCCAAGCGTACGAAACCAAGCCCATCCAGGAAGGTAAACTCGAGGCTCACAAAAAGTACATCGATATCCAGTTCATTCTTGAGGGCGAAGAATTCATGGGATATGCGCCGCTGAAGAACCAAGCGGCCGCAAAGCCGTTCGACGCCGAAAAAGACTGTGGCTTCTACGACGGCGAGTCGTGGTTCACCCTTTTCCGCAAAGGCATGTTCGCCATTTTCTTCCCTCAGGATGCCCATCTGCCCGGACGCCACACCGAAAAATCCACACATGTAAAAAAGATTGTTCTGAAAGTTTCCGTTTCCTCATAGACATTCCTGTCAAGTTTTGGCATCTTTATAGCCCCTTCAAGCACAAGGGTGGTGCATCGCACCTAAAGCGGGGGAAAATACACTGAATAGCGGAAAGGCTAATAGTTATGTCGGTAAAAACAATGATCTTTGTGGATGGCAGTTGGCTGTATCATAGCCGGCAAGCGCTCTTTGAATCATTAGGCGAAGAGAGCGGTTTCGAAATCGATTATAAAAGGATTCCGGATATCATCGCCCATGAGATCGCCGAGGTTCTCGATGCTGAAGTCGATGTCGTCCGCACGAATTATTTCGGTACGATTCCCGTGAACAAGCAGGGCTACAACCCGGCCAAGCAAAAAGCTTTCTATGAATTTCTCGCGCTCCAATGCGCGTACGACACTGAAATTCTCGAGATCGATTTCCGCCGCGAGCCGCACGCCCGCCCTGACGACAAGTGGGTCAACGTCGCGCTCGCGTCCGCGATGCTCTATTTCGCCGCCGTTCCAGGCGCGTATGATGTGGCAACGATTGTAGGCGGCGACGCGGACTACATTCCGCTGCTTAAACGCGTCAGAGCCATGGGCAAACGCGTGCAGATCGTCGGCATGAACAATCTTGACGGCAAGTTCCTCACCAGCGCCATGCTGCTGACGACCTCCGGCATACAGGATATGCCGCCGATCTTCCTCGACGAGCATGCCCAAAACATCCGTCTCGTGCGCGAAGAGCAACGCCGCACCTGCAAGAACTGCGGGAACGAGGAGGTCACCACGTGGGCCGGCCCAGACTTCTTCTGCTCAAACTGCCGCACCGAGCATCGCAAACAGGTGCGCGTGTGCGACACCTGCGGGCGCGAAGAAGAGACCACCTGGGACAAGCCCTTCTTCTACTGTTCGAACTGCCGCAACAAGCACCGCGAAGGCGAGACCGTGGCATAAGGGAGGGGATGCCCTACCCCGTCACATTCTTTCCGAGCGGCAAGACCGTCCATGTCGATGAAGGCACGACGGTCATGCAGGCAGCTATACAGGCGGGCTTTCTGTTGGACACCCCCTGTGGCGGCGGAGGAACGTGTGCCAAGTGCCGCGTGCGCATCCGGTCCGGCCACACTTCCTCGGGCGGTTCGTCTCACCGCCTGACGCCGGATCAACTCGCGGAGGGCTGGCGGTTGGCCTGCGCCACCAAGGTCACTGAGCCGCTCGTCATCGAAGTGCCACAGACTTCACTCGTGCCGCGACTTAATGCCATCCTGGTGGACGGCGATTCCGTTTCGTTGCGGCGCGACCCGCACACGCTAGGACACCTCGGCGCAGCGATCGATCTCGGAACGACCTCGGTTGCCGGCACGCTGTTCGATCTCCACACAGGCCTCGAACGCGCCACATGCGCGGTCATGAACCGTCAGATCCCCATCGGAGACGATGTGATCAGCCGCATTGCCTCTGTCAGGGACACTCCGGCTAACCTCGCGAAACTCCAAAATCTTGCCGTCGCGACTCTCAACGACATTTTGCGTGCCCTCTGCGACGAATGCGACGAGCTCCCAAGCTCCATCCACAAGCTCACCGTCGCTGGCAACACGACCATGCAGCAGTTGCTGCTGGGGCTCGACCCATCCCCTTTGGGCGCGCATCCGTTCAAGCCCGCTTTCACAGACGCGCAGACGGTCAATGCCTCACGACTTGGCTTGCTGACCAATCCCGAAGCCACACTCACTGTGTTTCCGCAAATTGGCGGGTTCGTAGGCGGCGACACGGTTGCGGGGCTGCTCGCCTCACACTTCGACACACTCGCGCAGCCCACTCTGCTGGTTGACATCGGAACCAATGGCGAGATCGCTTTGCTGAATGAGGGACACATTCTTGCGGCCTCCACGGCTGCTGGACCCGCCTTCGAGGGTGCCCGTATCTGCCAAGGCATGCGCGCCACCACCGGCGCGATCGATCAGGTTTGGCTGCAAAACGGCGAACTGCGCTGCCATGTCATCGGCGAGAAGCAGGCTTGCGGACTCTGCGGCTCAGCACTCGTCGACGCGGCCGCCGAACTGCTGCGCCTGGGACTCATCGACCCGACGGGCGTGCTGGCCTTGCCTGACCCTCGACCTTATGGACTGACCGACGCCCTTGCGAAGCGGTTGTTGGCCACCGAAGAAGGCAACGTTTTCGTGCTCGCCTACGACGCGTCCGGCATTCCCACTGTCATGCTGACACAACGGGATATCCGCGAACTTCAGCTCGCCTCAGGCGCGATCCGCTCCGGCATCGAGGCGCTACTGCGACGCGCCAAACTTTCGCTTCACGATCTTGACTCCATCTTGCTCGCGGGGGGGTTCGGCAATTATATCCGCCGTGAGAATGCATTGCGCATTGGCCTGCTGCCTCCCGTTTACTACCTTTCAATCCGCTTCATCGGCAACGCGTCACTCACCGGCGCCAAACGCGCCCTGCTCGCTCAAGGCGAACTGGCGCGCGCCCAGATGCTCCGGTCCCGCACCACACATGTTGAACTTGGCTCTGAACCGGCGTTTGCGGAACTTTTTATGGAACATATGCTCTTCCCCGAAAAATAAGCGCACGCGCTTTTTTCTCTCGCACAAGCCGACCAGTACCGCTAAAGTGATAACAATGATGGAAGTGTATTCCATACATGAGTGTGCCGCCTGTGAAAAAGGGCAAACGACTGGCCAACTTTGTTTGATCGCGATTATTAGCAGGATTATGATAAATTTTTAAAGCCTTTTTGATCCCTCTAATCGCGCTCGTCATTCTATTTGAAGTTATCGACAGAGGACACGTATGAAACACAATTGGGCATCGGTTCTGTGGTCTTTCGCCTGCGCGATCACGCTTCAGGCAGATACGCTCAAACAAAACTTCGTGACGCCGCCGGACAGTACCAAACCTTATATGTACTGGTACTGGCTGAACAACAACGTCTCAGCCAAGGGCATCACCGCGGACCTCGAAACCATGCGGCAAGCCGGCATCGGCGAGGCCTTCATCGGTCACGTCATCAGCGATGGCATCCCCGAAGGCACTGTGCCTATCCTCAGCCCGGAGTGGTGGCAACTTGTCGCCTTCGCGGTACGCGAGGGCGACCGCATCGGCGTGCGCGTCGGCATGTTCAACTGCCCCGGTTGGAGCCAGTCCGGTGGACCGTGGATGAACCCCAAGCAGAGCATGCGATACCTCGTCAACGCTGAGACGCGCGTGTCCGGCGGCACGACCTTCCGCGGCGTCCCGGCCAAACACGACAAGGCCATTCAGGAAGTCGCGGTCATCGCATACCCCGCACCCGCTCAAGACGTCACCGCACGTCCTGCGCGCGTCACCAGCGCCCCGGAAGTCGCAGGGCTCGAGGCGCTCCTTAAAAGCGGTTTACCGGCCATTGCTCTTCCGGCTAAGCCGCTTGCCGTCGACCTCTTTTTCGACAAGCCGGAAAATCTACAAACCCTGACGCTCGACTTCGGCGACTCCCCAGTGCGCCTTGCCGGCACTTTGGAGAGCGTACAGAACGGCGTGATAAAAAAACTACGCGCAATCGCACTTTACCGCAACAACCTCAGCACCGCGATGGGACCGCTCGTGACGGCACCCTTCGTCTTCTCGTTCGAGCCTGTAACGACCGATCACGTGCGCCTCACTTTCACGCGACTGGACGGCAAACCTGTCGTGCGCGACATCGCCTTCTCCGCCGCAGCCCGCATCGACTTCGGCGCGGAAAAGCAACTCGGCCGCATGTACCCCGAGCCCGTGCCGCCGCCTGACGCATTCATCTGGCCGCGCCAGCCGGAGCCTGCGCCCGGCACCGCAGTGGATGCGGCGCGGATCGTCGATCTGACGAACCGAGCCGACAAGGACGGGGCGCTTGTATGGCAAGCCCCCGCAGGCAGCGACTGGATCATCGCCCGCATTGGAATGGCCTCCACCGGCGTGATGTGCGGGCCCACGCCGCCGCAGGCACGCGGCCTCGAATGCGACAAGATGAGCCGCACCGCCGTGGACACCCACTTCGACGGCATGATCGGCGAATTCCTGCGGCGCATCCCCGTGGATCAGCGCAAGGGCTTCCAACACATCACCCTTGACAGTTACGAGGTCGGCCCGCAAAACTGGACCGACGGCATGGCGGAGATCTTCAAGACGACCTACGGCTACGCCCCCGTGCCGTGGCTCGCCTGCCTCAGCGGCCACGTGGTCGGCACACGCGAACAGACCGATCGTTTCCTGTGGGACTGGCGCCGTCTTGTCGCCGACCTCATCGCCCGCAACTATGTGGGCGGCCTCAAGGCCGCAGCCAACCGCCACGGCCTCAAGACCTGGCTGGAGAACTACGGCCACTGGGGGTTTCCCGGCGAATCGCTCCAGTACGGCGGAGCTTCGGACGATATCGGCGGGGAGTATTGGCTGTGGAACTCCCTGGGGGACGTCGAGTGCCGCCTGGCCACCTCCACCGCGCACGTCTACGGCAAGAAAGTGGTTTCCGCCGAATCATTCACATCGGGAAAGAACTTCGTGCAGACTCCCGCCAACATGAAGACGCGCGGCGACTGGTGTATGACCCAAGGTATCAACCACTTCGTCTTGCACGTCTATGCCCACCAACCCTACGACGTGCCGCCGGGGCTCGTGCCTTGGTTCGGCGCGGACTTCAACCGCAACTCGACCTGGTTCAAGGAGTACGGTAAAGGCTGGACCGACTATCTGCGCCGCTGCTGTTTCCTTCTGCAACAGGGTACGCACCAGGCGGACGTCGCCTACTTCTTCGGCGAAGATACCCCGCGCATGAATGGCGTGCAGGATCCGAGTCTGCCGTCCGGCTACGACTACGACTACATCAACGCTGAAGTGCTGCTCACACGCGCCACATGCAAGAACGGCCGACTCGTGCTGCCCGACGGGCAGAGCTACCGCGTGTTGGCGCTGCCCCCCAGCGAAACCATGACGCCTCTTCTGCTGAAAAAAATCGCCCAGTTCGTCAATCAAGGACTCGTCCTCGTCGGCAATCCGCCCCTGCGCTCACCCAGCCTTGCAGATTATCCCGCGTGTGACACTGCCGTAGTCAAGACAGCGGCAGGCCTATGGGGACAGGCACCCTCCGCCACGCTCGACAATCCTGTGCGCAAGGGCCGCGTCTTCCGCGGTCACACCCTTGAACAGATCTTCGCCAAGTTGGCCTTGCAGCCGGATGTCGCCGACGTGCCCAAAGAAATCCTTTGGACACACCGTAACGGCAAGGATTTCGACCTCTATTTCATCAGCAACCAGACCGAAAAACCGATCACCATCGCGCCGGCCTTCCGCGTAACAGGTAAGCAGCCCGAAGTGTGGGACGCGATGACCGGAGCGACGTGCGAGACCGCCCTGTTCGAGACGTTATCGAACTCCACCCGCGTGCCGCTGAGCCTTGACCCAGCCGGATCCGTATTCGTGGTGTTCCGCAAACCGCTCGGCCGCCGCATGCCGGTGCACGCGCTCGCGCTGGACGGCAAGCCCCTCGTTTCTTGTGACGCGCAAACCAAGGCCACCCCGGCCATCGCGCCGCTAGGCTCGTTTGCGATCTCCTCACTCGTGAAACCCGAAAAAACGATCACCCTGCCACCGCAGGGCCCGCGCGGTGTCCATAACAAAAACCAAAACTTCGTCGTCTTACCCGCGCACGGCAACACGTGGGGTGACGGGCACTCCGGAGCGGGACTGTCGGTCGGGAAAAACGGTGTGGTCGTATTCGAGCACTGGCATCAGAACATCGCACCGGTGCTGGTGTGGCAGGCGCCCTCTCCGCTCGACAAGCCCGTGCATGTAGCACTGGTCTATGCGGCAGGCGTTCCGACGCTTTTCATCGACGGCAAGAAAGTGCACACCGGCGTGGCCAGCGGTCAGACGCCGCACCCGTCACAAGGCGGTGCGGAGTTTGCCGGCTCTTGCAGCGGCGTAACTTGTCAAAACGCAGCTCTTTCCGACGCAGAGGTGGCCGCAGCCGCCACGCTTGCCCATGCGCCCCCCCCCTCCCCCGTCCCGCATTCATGGCCGCCACTCTTCTTCGGCCCAGCCGGCGAACTGACGCTTGCCGCCCCTGAGGCAGGGCGCTATGTCGCCACCTGGCCTGACGGTGTTAAACGCGCCTGGCAGGTCGACAAAAAACCGATCCGCCTCACGCTCGACAACGGTGCGTGGAATATCACGTTTCGGCAGTCGTCGAGCGTTTCAAACACCAGTAGCGTTACCGTTTTGGAGGACTGGAAAGACAGCGCAGACCCACGTATCAAATATTTCAGCGGCACGGCGCTCTATGAGAATCATTTCAACTGGCCCGCACCCTGCGCCGACGCACACGTTTTTCTGGATCTCGGCGATGTGCGTCAGATTGCGGCGGTCACTCTCAACGGCCGCGACCTCGGCGTCATTTGGAAGGCCCCCTTCTGCATGAACATCACGGACGCGTTGCGTGCCGGTGACAACCGACTTGAGATCCGCGTGGCGAATGATTGGTTCAACCGCTTCGTCGGCGACGAGCAACTTCCCGACGATACCGGCGCGAACGAAAAGGGAGACCTCTCGGTTTGGCCCGAGTGGTTGTTGAAGAGTAGCCCGCGTCCCGTAGCAGGCCGAGTCACGCTCGTCAACCATAAGCAAGTAAAGAAAGACACACCGCTGCGCTCTTCCGGTCTGCTTGGCCCGGTGTCTATCTTTGAAGAGTTTCTCGTCAAATAAGGATCACACAACATGAATTTACTGATAGCGGGTGGCGGAGGCGTACTGGGACGTCTGCTGATCAAGGAGCTTTTGTCACGGAAACACACGGTGACTTCGTTCGCCTACAGCGCACGCGAATTCGAGGGGCTGCAGGATCCGAATCTTAAGACCTTGGCCTGCGATATTACAAAGCCTGAGCAATTGAAAGGCGTCTGCAGCGGAGTCGACATTGTAATCTCCTGTGTCGGCATCACCCGACTCTCGGGCAAACTCACGCACATGGACGTTGACTACCAGGGAAACGTAAACCTCCTGAGGGAGGCTCAACTGGCCGGCGTCAAAAAATACGGCTTCATCTCGCCGGAGGGTGTGGACGAGGGGCACACGTTCGTTCCGTTGCTGGAGGCGAAGTATCACTTCGAGGAGGAGCTCAAGAGAAGCGGCATGAAATGGGTGATTTTCCGCGCGGGCGGGTTCTTAAGCGATCTGAAGGAGATGGGCAAGGCTGCCGCAAAAGGCAGCATGTTTGTTTTCGGCAACGGCGAGAACCGATTCACGCCCGTGGATGTCGGCGATCTCGCACAGATCATGGTCGATGATATTTTCGTGCGCGAAAATGCGGTTGTGACAGTCGGCGGACCGCAAGATATGAGTTGGAACGAGATTTGCCGCACCTGCTTCACGTGGCACGGGAAACCGCCCAAAATTCTTCACATACCGATCTGGGTCGGAAAACTGGCCCTATTCATTATCAAACCCTTCTCGCGCAAATACGACGCCATGGGCCGCCTTATTCTTTTCATGTGCACAAACGACCTGCTCACGGAAAAACGCGGCAAGAAGAGTCTGGCGCAATACCTGAAGGAGAATAGCTAAACCACGCGTGTGACCAAACGTGCAGAGGCTCGAATGACTCTGCCCTTTGACAGGATGCGGGCATGACAACTTATCCTCGCCGGTCATTTCTCCGATTTTCAACAGCCAGCGCCTTCTCTGCGCTCGCGGGGTGCACGTCCGCGGCGAAAGCGAAGGCATCGCGCAAGCCCAACATCATATTCATTCTGGCCGATGATCTCGGTTACGGGGACTTGGGGTGCTTCGGCCAGCAGAAGATCGAGACCCCAAACATTGACCGCATCCGCCGCGAAGGCATGCGCTTTGTCTCATTCTACTCAGGCTCTCCGGTATGCGCCCCTTCGCGCTGCGTCCTCATGACCGGGCAACACTCCGGCCACGCCTTCATCCGCGGCAATGACGAGTGGGCCGAGCGCGGCAAGGTGTGGGATTTTCAGTCCATGTTCAACAACCCCGGACTGGAAGGGCAGCGTCCCCTGCCCGCCGGCACGCGAACCATCGGCACGCTCTTGCAGTCGGCCGGTTACAGAACCGCGTGCGTCGGCAAATGGGGCCTCGGCGCACCCGGATCCCAAGGTGTTCCCAACAGGCAGGGCTTTGATCTCTTCTTCGGCTACAACTGCCAGCGCCAAGCCCACACCTATTACCCCACACATCTTTACAAAAATGAACACCGCGTATTTTTACGCAACACGCTGGTCGCGCCCGGCACGAAGCTTGAGCCGGGCGCGGACCCGCGAGATCCGGCCAGCTATGCGAAGTTCACTCAGACCGACTACGCGCCTGATTTGATGTTCAACGAAATCAGCACCTTTGTGGACGATAACCGTACTCGACCCTTCTTTCTCTTTTGGTCCACGACCCTCCCCCACGTCGCTCTCCAGGCACCGCAGCGCTGGGTGGATCACTACGTCAAGAAGTTCGGGGACGAAACGCCTTATGACGGCAAAGCCGGATATTTTCCCCACCGCTATCCACGCGCCTGCTACGCAGCCATGGTGTCTTATCTGGATGAACAGGTGGGGCTGCTGGTCAAACAGTTGAAAAATTTGGGAATCTACGAAAACACGCTCCTTGTTTTCACTTCTGACAACGGCCCGACCTTCAACGGCGGCACGGATTCGCCTTGGTTCAACAGCGGATGCGTGTTCAGATCGGAACAGGGATGGGGCAAATGCTCCCTTCACGAAGGCGGCATCCGGGTGCCCATGGTCGCCTCGTGGCCCGGTCAGATCAAAGCCGGGTCCGAAAGCAACCACATCTGCGCATTCTGGGATATCCTGCCGACCTTTTGCGAGGCGGCGGACATACCTGTTCCGAGCGACATCGACGGCCTCAGTTTTCTGCCAACCCTGAAAGGCAAGGCCCCGCAGCCTGGACACGACCACCTGTTTTGGGAGTATCCTGAGATGGGGGGACAACAAGCCGTGCGCAAGGGCCGCTGGAAAGCCATCCGCACGGGCATCAGAAAAGGGACCATGAAAACCGCGCTCTATGATCTGGAAGCCGATCTGCGCGAAGAGAACGACGTGGCCGCAAAACACCCCGACATCGTCAGCGGGCTGGAACAGATCATGCGTGACGAACACGTAACGCCCGTTCTCGAAATCTTCAGAATGAAAGCGCTCGGCGACAAGAGCAACTAACGGTCGACCGAAGTTTTTCGGCGTTTTGTCGGGCCATTCTAGCTCGCGCTTTGACGGGCTTACAGCAGTACAGGCTCCTGTTTCGCGCAAATAGTACAAAGCCGCGTGGCGGTCATGGCATCCATACCCGGATTATCCGCTCGTCAAGGCCGAAGAGCAACGGATCGTTTCCGAGAAACGCGCGAGTGGTTTTGCAGACAGTGTGTTCGTTCTCGGCAGGACGGACTAGTCACCGTTCAGACGTTGCCCGAGGAACTGCTTCCAATCCGCGCCCAGCTGCTGCACACTTTTTCCGGTCCACTCAATCCACAGCGCGTCGGCGTATCGACCCTCGCGTGCGGCTGCATTGAGCGTGGGAACCAGATCTTTGTCATACGTCCGAGTCACCCAGTTTAAAAAATTGGCGGACGTGCGGTAACTGTCTTCGAAACGCGCCTTGGCAAGGTTGATCCTGGATATCTCCGCACCCCGGCTCTGCGGCTCGTAGAGGAACCAGCGGATGTAGTCCGCAATCCCTTCAACCACCCATCCCGGTGTCGACAAGGGGTTCGGATTGGTGCGTTTCGCACGCCCATAGTTCTGCACCAGATGCACCAGCTCATGGATCACCGCGCCCAAAGCCTCGCGTGCCATTTCTTTTCGGAACCACACCGCGTTGAGATTGACCACGCTTCCACCGGCAGAGGCGGGCGTGCCGCCCATGTCGCTGCGGAAACGCAGCAGGATGTCGGTTGGTGCCTGATACCCGTCGCTCGCCAGCAGCGCGACCAACTTGGGATACCAAGTCTGAATGACAGGCTTCAAGGTTTGCTCTGTCCATAGAGCCAAGTCAGGAGCGTCGGTCACATCAATGACAAAAAGGTACGTCCCGTTCTCGGCATCAAACGCTTTCTGGATCGGACTGACCAAACTTTTGTCGGAGGTCGGCTCCGGGCCCTCCGCGTCAAGCACATCGATCTCGCTATAGAAGGTGTTGCCGAACGGGTCGCGACGCTCAGTCGGAGAGATCTCGAAAAGAAGATAACGGAACGAACCGATCACCCCCTTGTCGGCTGTGATTGCGACAGCATATTGACCTCCGCCGGCATTGTCCTTGGTGCGCGTATCCACATTCGCAATAAACGTCCAGCCGCAGCGCGTGGGATCAACACCTCGCTTGGGCCCCGGATAGAACCCTGCGGCTTTCCCGTCTGCCGCGAACAGCGCGTATACCTGCGGTCCGCGCGCTCCGGAGTGCCACGAGTACGTGCCGATTCGCTTCACGTGAATCGTCCGCCCGAGGTCGACCTGAATCCTTCCCCCATCCGTGCCGGCGTTGAAAAAGAAATTCTTCAACGGCTGATCGTCCATAGAGGGCAGTTGTCCATCATGGAGCACGTCGAGGCTTCCACCGTTCTGATCTCGGACTCCGTCCAAGAGAATGAAGCGTGCTGCTGTCGCGGCGTCGTTATTCGCCGGCGACGGAACCGTTTGAAAGGTGAAGCCAGAGCCCATCGCACTGTAACCCGTGGCGACCTTGACTTCCGCGCTGGCCAGTGCCGTCAAACTTAGCCAAACAACACCTGCGGGCAAAAACAGAAAGATGTTCATTTGCGGGTCTTTCCACTCGGGGCACGAAGCGCCTCTTTAAGCTGAGGCAACGCCGCATCGATCCGATGAAGGGCCTTTTGAACCTCGTCTAAAGCCTCTTTCGCCCGTGCTGCCTGCTTCTCCAATTCGTTGGCTTTGGCAGTTGTAACCGGCACCTTTGCGAGCTCCTGAGCCGCATCCTCTTCATTAAGCCGGGCGATTTCCTCCATGAAGGACTGGGCGCCCAGAGCATCCTCTTCGATCTTCTTGCGGATCTCCTGTGCCGCTGCCGGCAAGCCCAAGACTGGCTCGCAACGCAAATTCTTAGACGTGATCAAAGCCGGTTTGTTTTCGTTAGCCGGGCTCCACGCGACCGCCAGGTGGTCACCCCCCTGTCCTTCCCTCATCAGCGCCATGACAAAATAACAGGTGCCCTGATTGAGCCGCACCGGTTCCGACTTCCGCGTGTCCTCATCCCACTGCTGTCGCCCCGTATGGATGTCCGTTTTAATACACAACCGCGCTTTGCTGGGATCTTTATCCGGACTCAGCCAAAACTCACCTTGATCGTCCGCCGCGATATAAAACACGTAATCGTTCGTCTCAGATGGCATTAGGTAGCCTTTCACGATGGCCACGTACTTCTCACCGCGGTTTTCCGGCGTGGCAAAATCGTCCAGGCGCAGTGAGGAATCCGGCGGGCGGTTTGTCGCAATGCCCTGCTTACGAAATTCGTCTAAGGATCGACAGGTTTCGTTTTCCCAGAACGCCACGTTCAGCCCCGGCAAAAAGCCATTCAAGAGAGCCTTCAACTCAGACCGCCGCATCGGAATCTGTTCGGCAAGACCCGCTGTCGTCACGGCCAAACGATCCAATTCGGCGCGTGATGCTTCGATCCTGGGTTGCGCGAGGATCACGTCCGGTGAACCGCCTAGCACCTGCTCGGCCAAAGGCTGCAACGTCAAGTTGAGCGCGATGGCGCGCTCGCGATATTTCAACGCCAAATCGACGCCGCCCGCGATCTCTTTGCAGAAAACCGCTGCCGCGAGAAAAAGCATGCTTTTGGTCGTGGCGTCGGACTGTGCCTTGGGCAAGGTCGCGTTGATCAGACGCAGCATTTGATCAGGCGGCACCTTTTCCCACGCAACGATTCGCCCCGGGGCCACCGTCACGCCTTCATCCGACGCGCCCGTCACATCCGCCTGACCGCCGAACGCGACCCACACGCCCTTGACCCGCGAACGAGCGAGTTCGCTCTGCACAAAAATTCTCAGTCGATTCAAAAGCTCGAACCGCAAAATGCCCGTCTCGATGAGCGCCAGCGCTTCGGACGCCCCCCACGAGGCTTTGCCATCCTTCAGTGCTTGGGCCGCCGCCGCAAACCGGTAGGCCGCTCCATTGACGCGCTGCTGTTCCGCAAGCGCCGCACGTGCCGGCGCAAGCGCGGCTTCGCGGATGGCCTTCGCCTTTCGCCGCCCCTCTGCGGCACATGTGATGATCGGCGCGACCGGCGGCGGTCCTGCGTCACGCGTGATTTTCGGCGCGACCGGGGGTAGCTTCGAATTTGACCATGGCGTCAGGTACGGAGCATCAATGACGGCCATCTTGTCGGAGACAGGCCCTGACCACCCCACAGCAAGAAAATCGGCCCCCGTTCCCTCTTTCATCAGCGCCTCGATGTAATAGCGCCGTCCGCCTTCGAGTTCGCATTCTTCCGAGCGCTGATCCTTACGTGATCCCCAATTCTTTCCCTGAGAGGCAATACCGGTGACCAGCTTGCGCATGTTGGTGGGATTGTCATCCGTACTCAGCCATAATTCGGCCGAATCGTCCACATAGATTTCGAAGACGTATTTTCCCGACGTGGGCGGCGTCAGGAAACCCCGCACGCGCACGCCGTAATTGTCGCGCGTGTTCTCCGACAGCTCAAACTTTTTGATCTGAACCGTCCGGCTGGGCTTGTCGGGAAATTTTTCGGAATTGCGCAGACTCCCGACGTATTTGCCGGAAATGCCCTCGTAGTACTCTGCTGATAAACCATTGGGACTGCCTAAAGGCACTTCTCGCGCACTGGGACGCGGTTGTGACGGTGCGTTCTGAACGGCTTGAGAAGGCGGCTGTGAAGACGGCACGGGCGCAGCGGGTTGTTTGTTTGGCGCCTGAACCTCTTGCGGCTTTGCCGACTCGACCGCGAGAGGCTTGTTCGCGACCGGCATCTGCGGCCGCTGAGCGGCAGCCGCAGCCTGAACGGCTGGGGCTGCAGGCGCAGTCTCCTTCGTGCGCCTGACAGCCGTGACCGCGATGATAATCACGATCAGCGCCAGCACTCCACCCGTCACGGCATAAAGTGCCGTCTTGGTCCCGGCTTTCGGTTTCTTTGGAGAAGGCTGAGGCAAAGCGCTCGGAGAGGGGCACACGCCCTTCGCCTGTATCTTCTGCGTAAAACCGCGATCGATTTTGATTGTTGACATACGTGGATTCCATGCCGGATTAGTTTGAAGTATAACAGATGAGAGTGAAGGTGTGTAGGTTGTAATCACGCGGTTGAGGGACGCCGCGCTCACAGCGAGGCCGTTGGGTTCTCAATCGTCAGCGAACGCGTGCTCTGACTCCTGATCCGTCGACCTTCGTTGCTCCGCCTCACGAGGGTGAGTCGATCTGTTCAGCAGTGGGATTTCGCACCGAAGCTCGCCATTCTGTGTCCGAAGGATTGCTTTCCGAGCCGGAACCGAATATCATAAATTTGTTTTTATTTATCCTGCTTATTCACCTTCCTGCAGCGATGGGGAACTTTGATAACTGAAAGATGTAAGATGCATGCAAACTTCTCAAGACGTTCTTTTTTCAAGACCGTGACCGCCTGCGCCGGTGCCTTTTCTTTTTGCGGCACCGCCGGCGCGGAAAACCGCCCGCCCCCCTCTGGCGGATTCAGGTTCGCCTTGAACACGGGTACGATTCGCGGCTACAAACTGTCGCTTGCCGAGCAGGTGGATCTGGCGGCCGGAGCCGGATATGCCGGAATCGAGCCGTGGATTTCCGATCTCGCGAAAGCCGCGGAGTCCGGCGGAACGCTGCGGGACACGGCAAAACGCTGTGCCGATGCGGGAATCTCCGTCATCAGCGCCATCGGGTTTTCAAGCTGGGCCGTCAATGACGACGGCGCGCGCGCCAAAGGGCTGGAGCAGATGAAGCGCGACATGGACCTCGTCGCGCAGATGGGCGGCACGCACATCGCCGCTTCGCCCGCCGGTGTCAATCAGGCGGGCGTAACGCTCGATCTGGACAGGGCGGCAGAGCGCTACCGAGCCGTTCTGGAACTCGGACGAACGCTGGGCGTGATCCCGCAGCTCGAATTCTGGGGGGCGTCAGCCAACCTCAGTCGACTTGACCAATGCCTCTATGTGGCCGCGCGTGCGGCCCATCCCGACGCCTGCGTGCTGGCCGACGCCTTCCATATGTACAAAGGCGGCACCGAGGCGTCCTCGCTGAGGCTGCTCGGGCGCAGCGCCGCCTACAGCTTCCACATGAACGACTATCCCGCCCACCCGGCGCGCGAGGCGCTCAAAGACTCCGACCGCGTCTGGCCGGGCGACGGCATTGCTCCGCTTCGCGACATCCTGAAGATCTTTGTCGAGAACCGCGCCGACGTCTGGCTCTCGGTCGAGCTGTTCAACGCCGGGTATTGGAAGCGACCCGCCGCAGAGACCGCCCGAACCGGCCTGGCCAAAATGAAGGCCATCGCGACGGCGCTCTGAAACGCCCGTGCGGCGCGCGTCAACTTTTCTTTGAACCGAGCTCCGGACGATGTTTCAGGATTTCGTCCGCGATCCCGTTCATCCCTGCGAAATGCCATCCGTCGAGCGTGAGACACGCGCCTGACTTGAGGGTCAGTTTCATGATTCCTTTTTCATCCCACTTCGACCAATCGATCGCCGTGATGTCCGCGTAGCCGACGGTCCTGCCGCCGACTCCACTGCCGCCCAGCCCGTCCCCGTTCGCTTGATACCGCTTCCGTGCTTTCACGCCGATCACGCAAAACGCCCAAAGCCCGAAAGCCAAGGTAACCGCAGCCTGAATGAACTGCGTGCTGAGGTCATGCTCACTGTATACGGGGCCTTTCAGAATTTTCGTCACGCTCTCCGCCTGCGCCTGACGCAAAGCCTCCCGATCCGTCGCGGTGTCGGGAACTTTCAGTTCAGACAGTTTCTTGATGAGTTTTGAAGGGGGCCTGAATCCTTTGGAAACAAACGCGGCCTCGAGCGGCGAGACGCCGGACTCACCTGGCTCGAGCCAGGCCTCGGCCGTCAGATTCGTTGACAGCAAATCCGGACGGACCTGTTCCATAAGCCGGTTCTGCCGCGGCCAGTTCACCCGGCCGTCATACAACGACCACACGCACATGCCCACCATCAGCGCGCCCACGCCCAGAACGCGCATCGCGTATTCCCGATTCAGTTTAGCTTCAGCCATGCTCACCCCGCTCCTCTCACCAGAACCCGTACTGCCTCGACACAATCACGTACACGCCCAGCAGGCAATTGGTCACGCCGTGCGCAACGGCCGCAGCCCACACGTCGCCCGTCCTGACCGTCAGCCATCCGTACGCTGCACCCGCCAACGCTCCCGCCAGCCAGCGATCGTGCTCCAGCCCGAACACCGCGACCACCGTCCAAAAGGCCTGCGCGTCAAAGGCCGTGAGCGGCACCTTCCAGAACGCGCCTTGCCGCAGCCAGCGGTAGAAGAATCCGCGAAAAAAAAACTCTTCGATCACGGCGATCACGCACGCCGACCCCGCCGCTTTCATCAGCGTCAAACACCAGCCGGCTTCCTCCGGTGAGAAGGCCAGCGAGGCATGTCCCGGCGGCAACGCGGGATAAAAATCGGGGTTGAAGTAGCTGGGCAAATCCCCGGGCATCAGGATCAGCCAACGGTTATAAAACATCTGGAATCCCGGCGCGATCCGCCCCATCCATGGCGTTTCAGGCACGATCCAGAGAGCGGCCACGGCCACGCCCAGTCCCGCCGCCAAAGGCAGATGGCTCATCCGCAGAGCCGGATAGACGCGCCACGGCTTGAACCCTAAGAAAAGCCCCGCGCAGGCCACCGCTTTGATCGCATAGCTCCACGGATAACACCAGCGGGGCACATAAGCGACAGCTTCCAGCGCCTGCAGCAGCAGGATCACGCCCACCCACACCGCAAAGGGTGCGACATGCCCCGCAAGCACGTATCTGTCCGTCTGGGCCTTCACCGTGACTTCTTCCACTCGTCTAACTGCTCCTGCGTGGGCGCGGAAACGACTTCGAAGAGCCTCCATGAGCCGAACTCGCCCGCATACAGCAGCCGTTCGGCACCCCGCACATAAATATCGGGATACTTCCAGAAAACGCTCTCTGCTCGGACCGATCCTTCGGGACGCGGCACCAGCACATACAGATTCTGACCCTTGTAGGCGCGGCGCAGAGACCCCACATGCAAGTCCATGTTCGGCACCAACCGGTCGCCCGTATAGCCGCGCAACAGATCGAGCCCTGCATAGCCGAGCACGAAAACCCGCCCGTACGGCGTCTGTTCGTTCACGTGGGATTCCACCTGCTTGCGGATCTGCTCGCGGGGCTCGGGAGCGGCCGCGCGAGACGCGCCTCCCAACCACAGGGTGCTCAGCCAGACAAACAACACCAGCGATGCCGCCAGACGGTACGCCGGCTGCCTCAGCCTCGCCAGCGCGATCATCAGCACCGCCAACACGCACACGTGCAGCGTCGTCGTGTCCCAGCCGATCCCGAACAGGTCGAGCACCTTGGCAAGGCCCACCAGCACCAGACCGAGGGAAATGAGCAGCGCGTTAGCCGCCGCCGGCCCCGCTCCCGGCTGCTCTTTCCGCGCGTCGCACACCCAGGTCAGAATCAAGGCCGGCAACAGCAGGAGCCCGGGCGCCAACACCGCCGGAACGAACGCGGCCGCGCGGGGCACCAGATAATGCACCGAGCGCAGAAAGAAAAAGGCATCGCCCAGAATCAGCCGGTTCAGCAACAGCAAGACCCCCACCGTATAGATCATCGGGAGACCACCCAGCAGCAGCCAGGCCTGAAAACGCGAACGTGTCTCGCGATGCCCGCAGGCCGCAAGGGGCACCAGCCCGACCGCCAGCATGGCCGGGCTGTAGAAAGGCAAGCCGCACAACAGCAGAAACGACCCTGCAGCGCCCGCCGACACCACATCCCGCAGCCGCCGGTATGCGGCCCAGTCCGCCAGCGAGGCCGCCGTCAACAACACCAGCCCGGCCGTCAGCGCCGTGACGATTTGCAGCGCCTGCGGCTGACGCGACACCGCCATCATCGCCGCGATCGCCGCCTGCGCCATGACGATGCGCCAGCCCGACAGTCCGGTCGCCTTCACCGCCTCGCGCACCGTCCAGAACACAAACAGCCAGGCCACAAAAAAGGCCGCCCACCCCGCCGCAGGCTCCGGCAAGAGCCAGGCGAACGGCAGATAAAACAAGACCGGCAACGGCGCGACCCAGCAGGAGCCGAACAGGGCCTGCCGACCTTCCGTAGTGCCCGCGATCAATTCGCGGCAGATGCCCGCCGCCTGCGGACCGGACTCCCACGCGCCGTCGTGCAGCCGCGCGAAGGCCAGCAAGGCACCTGCCAGCAGCACCGGCGTCACGCCGCCCGTCAGCAGCCTCACCAGCCTATACGTTTTGCGATCTTGGTCCATGCTTAAAACCCTATTGTGCGGGCGGCCGGACAGCCGCCTTTCCCAGCCCGTGCTGCGTCTTCTCCCAAACGAACGGATCGCGGAAAAATTGGATGAAGGCCCGCCACCCGCTGTAACTCATCATCAGCCAATACACCGGCGTCAGCAGCGCCCACCACATCAGGCCGTCGTTCTTGCGCTTGCAGCACCCCAGCAGATTGACGTAAATGAACACAAAGTTGCCGAGGAAGAGGCAGGCCGCTCCCGCCGCGAACACCGGCCCCGGAAACAGTTGAGCCACGCCGTCGGGGCGGAACACGAACCACACCAGCGCCATGGCCCAGAACAGCGGGTTGATCAGCACGGAAAAGGTTCCTCCGCCGACCAGCAGCTGATAATGCAGGAAATTGACAACCCCCAGTTCCCGGAGCAGTTTCAGCGGCTGCCGCATGTGGACAAACCACGTCTGGATATAGCCCTTCTGCCAGCGCGTGCGCTGTTTGATCCAGAACCTGACGTCGCTGCAAGCCTCCTCCCACGTCGTGGTCTCCAGCATCCGCGTCGCATACCCGGCGCGTCCCAGCCGCACCCCGAGATCGCAGTCCTCCGTCACGTTGTAGGCGTCCCACCCCATCAGCTCCTGCAGGATCCGCGTCTTGAAGTGGTTCGACGTGCCCCCCAGCGGAATCACCGCCCCCAGCGCGGCCAGTCCCGGCAGTTGCAAGTCAAACCACGCCGAGTACTCCGCCGTGAACCAGCGCGTCAGCACGTTCTGCCGCGGATTGTAGTAATTGAGACGCGACTGCACGCAGACCACCTTTTCGGGCGAAGCCTCGAACGCCAGCACCGCCTTCTTGAGCTGATCCTTCTCCGGCAGATCCTCGGCATCGTAAATCACCAGATACTCGCCCCGCGCCAAATGCAGCCCGATGTTGCAGGCTTTGGGCTTGGTGCGGGGAAACGACTTCGGGATCTCCGTGACGCGAAATCCGGGCGGCAGCGTCAAAGCCCGCGCGGCAGACAGCGTCACCTCGTCATCCGCCTCCAGCAGAATCTGCACATCCTTCTTGTCCGCCGGATAATCCATCGCCGCCAGCGAGGCCACCATCTGCTTCACGGTTTCCGGCTCCTTGTACATCGGCACCAGAATCGAAAAGAGCGGCCACTCGCGCGGCTCCTTCGCGGCAATCTCCTTGGCCGAAAACCGCAGGATGGCACGGGGCGACAGCGACGCGCGGATCACGGCGAACTTGTAAAGCGTGCTGACCACATAGAACAGCGTGCAGACGGCGATCACCCCCTGGGCCGCCTTCAGCGGCGCGCACGCGAAAGCCGCGGCCAGCAGGATCAGCAACGCCAGCAGCGTTGCCTTCTGCGTCTGCGTCATCGGCTGCGATGCGCTCCAGTCCGGCCGCCTCCGCGACAGTTCCAGCGGATCAACCCCCTCCACCGTCCGCTGCCCGTCCCCTTGCCGCTCTGTCAAATCGCTCATTCGCCCCCCATCCGTCCGGAATCCCCATTTATTTGTCTTCTATGTTAGCAGAATAAACCGCGTGTGACAAACGGCCCGCACCGCGCGGCTCTCAAGATTCAACCGGGATTTTCACGCCGCTCTCGTCCACGCGCACAAAAGTGATGTCCGTGCTGAAAATCACGTCCTCATGACTCTGGTGCAGCTCGCGCCGGGACACCTTCGCGACATACGTCACCGAGGTGCGCCCGATATGCTGCCGAACGATATCGAACCTCAGGATGGACCCGCCGCTCACGCCTTTCTTGAACTCCACGCGATCCATGCCGATCGTCACAAACCGCGCCCCCGGATAGTCCATGCTGACCGCCATCCAGGCGGTCTCATCCACCCACTTCAGCAGGTTGCCGCCGAACAAAACGCCGTATTGGTTCATGTGTTCCGGCATCACGAGCTTGTACGAGATCATGGCTTTTCTCCAAGTGCTGATTCACCCGGATTATCCCCGCTCACCCTCCGGTTGTCAACGGCTCTTCCGCACAAACCGCTTTCCCGCACCCCCCGCTTCGTGTTACAAAGATAAGTATGGAAAGGAGCACCCGACCCTTGATCAGCCGCGTTCCCGGCCGCGGCCTCCGGTTTGACGTCCTGTGAATAGTGAATCCTCCATCCCCTCCGCTTACCGCACGCTGCTCGCCGCGCTCCGCGGCACGTTCAGCGCAGCGCCTCCGGACATCCCGCTGGATGCCTCCGCGTGGGACCTTGTTTTGCGGCAGGCGCGGGAACAGGGTGTGGACGTGTATCTGTACCCGTGGCTGTCCGCCAGCCTCCCGCACCTGTTCTCCGCTAAGGCCGTCGCTCCCGGCTCCGCCCCCGCCGCATGGCGCGACCTTTTTCTCCAAGCCCTGACACACACGCTTCTGCGCCAGCGCCAGCTCGCCGGCATCTTGGCGTCGCTCGCGCAGGCACACATCGACGTGGTTGTCCTGAAAGGCGCCTGGCTCAGCGAAACCGTGTACGATGATCCGGCCCGGCGCACCATGAGCGATCTCGACCTGCTGATCCGCGCGGATGACCGCGACGCGTGCCACGAGCGCATGCTCGCGCTGGGATACGTTGTGAAAACCTTCACGCTGCACAATCGTTACGCGAACGACCAGTCGTATGTTCACCCGGCACACCCGAAGCTCGTCGAGTTGCACTGGCACGTGGCCTCCGAAATGAACGGCGACGCGCCCGTTCCGGATATCGCCTCCGTTTGGCAAAACACGTCACCCGCCACCTGCTGCGGTCATCCCGTCCGCGCGTTCACGCCCGCAGACCTGCTCGCGCATCAGGTTCAGCACATGCTGAACCATCTTCTCGCCACGCCTTTGCGCGTCTATGTGGACATCGCGCTGATTGTGCGGAAATTCGGCGACGCCCTCACTCCCTCAGCGCTCGAAGCCGCTGGAGCGCGGTGGCGTACGGGGCGCGCAATCCCCTTCGCCCTCCGGCTGGCCGGTGACCTTCTTGACGTCCCGCTCCCGCCGGCCCTGTGCGCGTATGCGCCGGAGCTGGATGCCGCCCGCCGCGCGCAGGCGTTGCAGGCGGTGCTTGACCTGCCCACCGCGCTGGCGCGCGGCGGGGAAACCACGCTCCTGCGCTTCAAAGCGTCCTCCCCCTTGGAACGCCTGCGGCTCGTGCTCTCCCGCATCTTCATGCCGCAGGCTTTCCTGGTCATGCGCTATCCGTATGCCCGGCACGCCTGTGCCTTGCCGGTCGCTTGGTTCCAGCGCGCCTGCGACCTCCGCCGCCAACACCGGGCCAAAATGAAGGCCATGCTCACGCCGGGAACGGCGGAAGAACACCGCCTCCGCATCGCGGCAACGCGCGCGGAGTTGACAGACTGGCTCCGTCGCGGCTAGACGCCCCGTCGGACCGGGTGGGCGGACCGCCTCTTCTCTGCGCTACCGCGCCGCCGCCCCCGCTTTCACGATGCCTTGCGCCGCGATCCGCTTGGCGAAGACCTCATACTCCGCCTCGCTCAGCGGCGCGTAGGGATACCGGTAAGGGCCGCAGTCCAGGCCGATGAATTTCATGAACGCCTTGCGGTACGACCAGTTCTCGCTCTCGATCATCAAAGCGACCACGCGATTCGCCTCGTCCTGCAAAGCGGCCGCCTCGGCAAAAAGTCCCCGCTCCGCCAGGGCGCAGATCTTCGCGAAGGTCGCCGGGATGATGTTGTAGGTCGTCCCGATGCCGCCGGAAAACACATTGCCCAGAGCCAGCCCGCAGAGCAGTTGCTCGTCGCACCCCGCGAAGAAGATCGCCTCTTTGTCCATCAGGCGTTTCATCAGTTGCGCGCTGTAATAGTCCCTCCCCGTGTACTTGATGCCTTTGATGTTCTTGATGTCGAAAAACCGCACGTCCCGTTCGGGCACCAGCGCCTGCCCGATGGAATAGACCATGAAGGGAAGATCGGTCGCCTCGGCGATTCGCTGGTAGTGGCGATACGCGCCCTCGAAAGATTGCCCGAAATAAACCGGCCCCACTGAAGAAACCCAATCCACGCCGCAGTCGGCGGCGTGCCGCGCCAGCGTCACCGAGTCGTCCGTCGCCAGACACCCCACGTGCGCGATCACCTTGCCGCGGCCGCGGTTGGCTTTCACCACGGTTTCGACCACCAGTTTGCGCTCGGCCTCGCTCAGCAGAAACCCCTCGCCCGTCGACCCGGTCAGGTAAAATCCGCGCAGCCCTTGCTCCAGGTGGAACTCCACCAGCCGCTCAAGCATGCCGACATGGACCTTGTTGTCCTCCGTGAACGGTGTGAACAGCGCGCTGTACGCGCCCTCCATCCCTTGAAACTCACGCCCTTTTAACGCAACGCTCATTCGCATCATCCTTTCATGAAACCCGTTGTATCTTTCTTGAAAATTCACTCGGCCTTGCCATCCCGCTCGCTCCAGCACAGCCCCGCGAGGTTCTTCCGGTCGTTGGGGAACAGCAGGCTCACCGCGGAAGCCACGGCCAGACAGGTCACCAGGCCGATGGCTCCGAACAGCAGCAGGTGCGGTTTCCACGGCAGGTCGAGCTGGTCAAGGCCGATGCACACCGCGTAATTCGCGACCAGCCCGGCCATCGCGCCGGTGCCGTTCACCCGCCTCATGAAAATCCCCATGAAAAAGAGGCAGGCCAGCCCGCCCGTCAAGACGCCGAGGAAACGTTGGAATTGATCATACATGGAATAGATTTGCATGTTGGCCAGCACCAGGGCGAAGCCGCCGCCCAGCACGCCGCTCAGAACCGTCGCCAGTTGCCCGCAGCGCATCTTGCTCCGCTCGCTCACAGGCTTGAAGAGCCGCGCGTAGAAATCCGTGGTCACCGCCGTGGCGGACGAGTTGAGGTTTGAGGAGAGCGTGGACATCGTCGCCGCCGCCACCGCCGCAAGAATCAGCCCTGAAATCCCGATCGGCAGGCCCGTCGCGATGTAGATCGGAAACACCGAGTCGTTTTTCGGCATCGTCACATCGAGCAGCTCGGGGTTCGAATAATAATACGTGAAGAGCGCCGAACCGATCAGGAAGAAAATGCCGCAGTTGACGTAGGACAGCACGCCGTTGAACAGAATGCTCTTCGCGGCGCTCTTCTCGTCCTTGGTCGTCATGTAGCGCTGCACCACACACTGATCGCTGGTGTAGGACGAAAGATTGGCGACAAGCCCGCTGACCAGCACCACCCAAAAGACCGGCGCCTGCGGATTGAAAGTGAAATCCAGCAGGCGGAACTTTCCGGCCTGCCGGCCGATCTCGACGAAGCCTGCGAGTCCCCCGTCCGTCCCCGCAATCAGCAGGGCCACAATCAGGAACGTGCCCCCGATCATGATGAAACTCTGGATCACATCGCTCCAGATCACCGCCTCGATGCCGCCCAGCGCGCAGTAGAGGATCGTGACCACCGTCACCGCCACGATCGCCGCATTCACGTCGATGTCGATCACCGCAGCCAGCGCGATCGAGGGCAGGTAGGTCACGATCGCCGTCCGGGTGATCATGAACAGCGTGAACGCGCCGCTCGCGAACAGCCGGCACGGGAGGTTGAAGCGGGCCTCCAGATACTCGTACGCGCTGGTCAGGTTCAGCCTGCGGAAAAACGGCAGGTAGTAGCGCACCACCGCGGGAGCGATGACGACGATGCCGATCGCGATCACATAGTAACGCAGGTCGGACGCGTAGCTGATCGCGGGCACGGAGATGAAGGTGATCGAACTGAACATCGTGGCGTAAATGCTGATGCTCACCGCCCACCACGGCAGCCGCCCTCCGCCCCGGAAATAGTCGTCCGCGCTCTTGTTGCGCCGCATGAAATAGAAGCCGAGAAACGCCATGCCCGCGAAGTACACCAGGATAACGGCGGCGTTCAAAGGATGGAAGGACTTGCTCCGGAAGAACGTGCCGACCGCGCAGTCCGGCGTGCGCGTGCCCGGGCCGACCTCCCCGCTCGCCACGAGCACCGTCCCGTCCGACTGCCGCAAAACCGCCGCCCCGCAGCGCGGCGCAAAAGGCGGTTCCCCGAGTTCGAACCAGCGGTCCGTGACCGTGTGATACGCCAACACCCGCTTCTGGAATCGGAAGGCGGGGAAGGGACGCCGGAAATAGTCGTCCCGAAAAGCGGCCAGCGCCGGACCGCTCAGCGTGGCATTCTTCTGGATCTGCTCGTTCCAGACGTCGCGGCTGGAACCGCCGAAAAACAGAATGTGCTGGTCGCCTGTGGCGAGAGCGGATGCGCCGATCATCGGCCACACCGTGGCGTCGCCCTTGACGCGGGCGGGCGCGATGCGTTGCCAGGTGCCGCGCGTGCCCTGCGCCAGATCATAGAAATAGCCGTCCTCCAGAGCGGTCTGCAGGCCGTCCTCTCGGGAGGCCATCCCGCCGACCACGAACAGGGCGGTCCGCTGGTGGGAGGTGTTCTGGATAGCCGCGACAGGCTGCTCGCGTTTCACGGGCAACGGCGGCAGCGGCTGCCACGTGAGTACGTCTCCCGCGGCCTCGGTGTCGAGCATCCACACATCCGATTCGGCGGGTTTTCCGCGCCAGCCGCCCGCCACATAGACGCGGTTGCCGCGCGCGGCCGCAGCCGCCATCTTCACGGCATACGGGAAGTCCGGCAGCGCGGCGACCCCCACCCTTTTCGCCGCCGCATCCCAGGTCATGAGGAACGCGTTGGCGGTGACGTTTTCTCCAAGCGCGCCCGCCGCCCCGCCGACGCACACGATCCCGCGCGGCGTCGAAACCGCCACGCCCTCGCCCATCGGCATCGGCAGCTCGCCGACCGCCTGCCAGGCGTTGGTCCCGGTCGGCGAACCGTAAACCGTCGCCTGATAGCGCTTCGCACCGCCGTCCGCCAGCGGCGTGTCGGGAAAATTCGCTCCGCCCGCCAAAAGCACCATGCCGTTGTGCTCGCCGCAATAGGGACGCGCGACACCCGGATGGACCGCTTCGGTTCCCGCGGGCGGCAGGCGGAAAGGCTCCGACCATTTCAGCTCCACCTTGGCGTTCACCGCCAGGGCCGTAAGCCCCGCAGCCAGACTCGCAAGCACCCGTAAGCATGCGATTTCACTTTTCATCATGGTGCAAGTTTAACAGCACCTCCCCCCGGATGCGTTCAAAATTTTGCAATTGTGATTTCTCATACACGGCCCTGCGGCAATAAAACGCGAGACGGCCCGTTTATTGCGCACACAGATCGATGTCCGGTCTGAAAAAATCGAGGAGAGACGTATGAAGAGTTCCATGTTATTGGTGTGCGCGATGATGGCGGCGGTGAACGTGTCGGTGTGGGCGGCGGAAGAGGGCGCGAAAGCCCCTGCGGAGGCCGGCAAAGGCAAGCATGCGCAAATGACGCCGGAGCAGCGCGAAGCCATGATCACCAAGCGCCTGGAAGGCATCAAGGCGAAAGACGAAGCGCAGTATAAGGAACTCGTCGCCC
>JAEAMG010000741.1_pt1 | contig 32593 bp, 27 predicted proteins | sample 8958741 | NCBI WGS metagenome assembly JAEAMG01 (sample SAMN16933256, study PRJNA681125) | bioreactor sludge metagenome | isolation source: anaerobic bioreactor treating anionic surfactant - SDBS | place: India: Bengaluru | collected 2019-02-28 | reverse complement strand
CTTCCAGGCCCATCCGGGCAATATGGCGGGCGGTATCTTCGGTTTGCGTACCGCGCTGCCGGAATAGTTTTGCTTTTCCACCTTTACGTGGTAGGCTAATACAGGAAATGATAAGGAGAATAACATCATGGCCAAGATAATCCTCATCCTTTTAGTCGCCACCTTGCTTTTTACACCGTTTTCCCAGGCGGACCCCATCATCAACAGTGCCAAAGCAGACGGCTACAAAGGCATTTGGTTCACCCTCGGCCAGCAGTGCGAGTATGGCGATAAGTATTCCGGCGGGCTGGGCACCTACACAGCCAAGCATATTCCGCTGGCCGTGTATGCACCCGAAGCGGACAAGACCTTCTTTGTCTACGGAGGCACCACCGGACCGGGAGACCGGCACCTGCTGATCATGGCCTCATACTATGATCACAAGACCGGCGCCGTGCCCAAACCAACCATCGTTCATGACAAGGAAGGGGTGAATGACCCCCATGACAACGGCAGCATACTATGCGATGAACAAGGCCATGTATGGGTGTTTGTCAGTGGGCGTGGACGCAAGCGTATGGGTTTCAAATACCGGAGCGTGGAACCCTACAGCGTGGCCGCTTTCGATCGGATTACCGAAGAGGAAATGACCTATCCCCAACCCTGGGTGATTCCCGGCAAGGGCATCCTCCATTGCTTCACCAAATACACCAAAGGCCGGGAACTATACTGGGAAACGAGCGTTGACGGGCGCACCTGGACGGAGGACCGGAAATTGGCCGCGCTGGGCGGCCATTACCAGACGTCGCGCCAACAGGGCGGCCGCCTCATCACCGCCTTCAACTATCATCCCGGCGGCACGCCCGACACGCGTACCAACCTGTATTACGCGGAGACCTCCGACTTCGGGGAAACCTGGCGCACCGCCTCGGGCGAAATCCTGCAGACGCCGCTGGTTGATGTACATAACCCTGCATTGGTGCGCGATTATGAGGCCGAAAAACGGTTGGTGTACATGAAAGACATCAACTTCGACGCCGAAGGCCATCCCGTGATTCTGGTTATCACGAGTGCCGCGTATGAGCCGGGCCCTGCAGGCGATCCCCGGTTCTGGACGCTGGTCCGGTGGACCGGGACGGAATGGAAGTTCACGGAAATAACCACCTCCGATCACAATTACGATATGGGTTCCCTATATATCGAGCAGGAGGGCACTTGGCGTATTATCGCCCCCACGGAACCGGGCCCTCAAAAGTGGGGCACGGGCGGCGAAATGGCTTTGTGGCTGAGCAGAGACGACGGTGTCACATGGGCCAAGGAACGGGATATTACCCGGAACAGCCCGCGCAATCATGCGTATGCGCGCCGTCCGGTAAACGCCCACCCGGATTTCTATGCCTTTTGGGCCGACGGCAACCCGGACACCTTCTCCGAATCACACCTGTATTTTACGAACAAAAACGGCGACCAGGTGTGGGAACTGCCTTATGTCATGACGGAAGACCAAGCCGTGCCTAAAGCGTTATGAAGGGTATAAGGTTTAGGGGATAGGGTATAGGGAAAATGCACACTGGGGGTATGTTTTCCTGTACCATTGGCTGTACTGTTAGTAACTTCTCGGCACGTAGCCGCTATAAAAAACAAGAAGTTTGTATGTTGTTCAGGCTTCAGCGTGCTCTTTAAGACCTGCACATGTCCCGCACGCTAAAGCGTGAACAACATACTGTGAAGAGTTTTTCTGGGTTGCGGGCTACGCCTGCATTGGAACATATAGGACCTATAAAATCAGGTTAGAAACCGCTTTATGAGGAGCAATAAAAGACATTCTGTTTCGGTTGAGGCGCGGCCCCTGCCCATGACTGTAGAAGAAATGCGCCGCCGGGGCTGGGACGTGCTGGATGTGTTGCTCATCACAGGCGACGCCTATGTGGACCACCCATCCTTCGGCGCGGCATTGCTCGGGCGCCTGCTGGAACACGCCGGGTACAGGGTCGGCATCATTGCCCAGCCGCGTTGGGACCGGCCTGATGATGTTGCACGGTTGGGTCGGCCGCGCCTGTTCGCGGGTGTCACGGCGGGCGCGTTGGACTCGATGCTCGCCCATTACACCGCCTTCCGCAAGCTGCGCCATGACGACACCTACACACCCGGCAATGTCCATGGCGCGCGACCCAACCGGGCTTGTATCGTATATACGGGCCTGGTCCGGAACGCCTTCCCCGGACTACCCGTGGTGCTGGGCGGTATCGAGGCGTCCATGCGCCGCGCCAGCCATTATGATTTCTGGACGGACAAGGTCCGCCGGTCCATCCTGCTGGACAGCAAGGCGGACCTGCTCGTTTATGGCATGGGTGAAAAAGCGGCGCTGGAAATCATTAACCGGCTGGACACCTGCAGGGAATATTCAAAAACACTGCTCTGGGGGATTCCCGGCACCGCCTTTGCCTGTTCCGCAAAGACAGACCTGCGCCAATTTGACGACTTTCCCGAACTCCACGAGGCGTTGCGTCTGCCAAGCCATGAAGCCATCCTGGCGGACGCCGCAATGCTGATGACCGCCACGCTTACCCTGGAACAGCAGGTGCATCAGGGCACGCACTGGGCCGTGCAGGAGGCGGGGACACAACAAGTATTTTTAACACCGCCCGCCGTTCCCCTGGAAACACCCGAACTGGACGCATTGTACGCGCTTCCCTTCACGAGAAGTCCCCACCCTTCTTACAAAAAATCCATTCCCGCGGCGGACATGATCCAATTCAGCATCACCGCGCACCGTGGTTGCGCCGCGGGATGCACCTTCTGCGCCATCGCCCAGCACCAGGGCCACCGCATCCAGTCGCGCAGTGCCGCCTCCATAGTGGAAGAAGCGCGTGCGTTTACAAAACATCCTGACTGGAAAGGCAGCATCAGCGATGTGGGCGGTCCCACAGCCAACATGTGGGGCGCGCGCTGCGCGTCCGATCCGTCCCAATGCCGAAGGGTGGATTGCCTGTTTCCAAAGACCTGCCCCCACTTCAAGACCAATGATGCCGCGCTGGTGGACCTGTTACACGCCGTCGCCAAAACTGACGGCGTCAATCATGTGCGTGTTGCCAGCGGTATCCGCTATGACCTGGGCGCTCCCCGTAATGTGTTTCTGCGTGTTCTCATCCGCGAATTCGTGGGCGGGCAGCTCAAGGTGGCCCCGGAACACCTCTGCGACAAAGTACTGCAGCTCATGCGGAAACCGTCCCACGCCGCTTTCGAAGCCTTCCTCCAGTTCTTCGAGGAAGAATCCCGCCGTTCGGGCAAGGAACAATACTTGGTGCCCTACCTAATCAGTGCATTTCCCGGCTGCACCGGCGAAGATATGCGGGAACTTGCCCGATGGCTGCAACAGCGCAACTGGCGTCCGCGCCAGGTACAATGTTTCATTCCCACGCCGGGCACCGTGGCCACGGCTATGTTTTACGCGGGGGTGGACACGAGCGGCAGACCCATCCCCGTGGCCCGCACGGATCAGGAACGCATGCGCCAGCACGCCATCCTCGTACCGAGAGACAACACCGACTGAATTGCCTTGCAAATTATTCCTGTATCACTATCGGATATGTTGCCGCCGGAGTGTTATCATAGGTTGTGCTTAAATGCCTGGGCTTGAAACAACCCGCCTCTATTCGGGAGATATTTTTATGGCGACAAATTCGCGACAGGAATTTGCAGGCGCTTCCTTGGTCAGAAGCGCCCTTGTGGCGGGCAGCGCACTGCCGGCAGGAAATAGAGCCACCGTGAACCTGTATTCAGAGGGGGAGAAAGAAAAGCGAGCGGAGGCTGGCGCCGGGCCGTCTCCGGCAGATTCCGCAATTCTTTGTGGCACGGCTGAAAACACGGCGTCGCATGACCTGCCGGACCCGTTGGACAACCCGGAGGGTGTACGCCTTTTTCGTTGGGGAATTCTGGGAACAGGCACTATTGCCGGGAAGTTTGCGGAAGGATTGAGATTCACCCGGGGCGCCGTGCTGCAGGCGGTTGGTTCCCGTACGGCCGCAAACGCGGAGGAATTCGGAACCCTGTACCATATTCCCCATCGTCATGCGTCCTATGAAGCGTTGGCGAACGATCCGGAGGTGGATATCATCTACATCGCCACACCCCATCCGATGCACAAAGGCAATTCCATCCTCTGCCTGGAATCGGGCAAGGCCGTCCTGTGCGAAAAGCCTTTTACCATCAACCGGCGCGAAGCGGAAGAGGTGGTGGCCTGTGCGCGCAAGCATAACCGGTTTCTCATGGAAGCCATGTGGACCCGGTTTCTTCCGGTGGCGGAACAGGCAAGGACGTGGATTCAGGAAGGCGTTCTCGGCGAGATACGTATGGTACGCGCCGATTTTGGTTTTCGGTCGGACGATATCGAAGAACCCCGGCTCTTTGATCCGGAAATGGGCGGTGGCGGCCTGCTCGACGTGGGCATCTACCCCATTTCTCTGGCGGCAATGGTGCTGGGGGTGCATCCCGTGAAAATCACCAGCATGGCAGTCATCGGACCAACGGGTGTGGATGATCAGAACATGGTGGCGCTCCAATATGCCAACGGCGCCATCGCCGTGGCGTCCAGCGCGGTCCGTACGGAAACGCCCCAGGACGCCTGCATCATCGGCGAAAAGGGATTTCTTACCCTGCATCCGTTTTTCTGGCGCGGCGATACCGTCACCTTGTCCCTGGCCGGCCAGGCTCCCCGAACGGTACACCTGCCGCTCCGGGGCAATGGGTACAATTATGAGGCGGAGGCCGTAATGCAGTGCATACGTTCAGGAAAGACAGAATGCGAAACAATGTCCTTGGATGATACCATTGCCCTCATGGGGATTCTGGACGCGGCCCGTGCCCAGTGGGGCCTCCGATATCCCATGGAATAGAGGCGTTGCCTTTTTGATTGACAACAAGACAAACAGGTACAATGCCAACAAATCAAGGGAGATCCGGTTATGAAGCGATTAGTGGCAATAATGGCATGCTTGACGCTGGCACTGTGCCTCGCCAATTTGGGCTGCGCGCGAGCCGCCCGTGATACATCGGGCTTCGCGCTTCGGGAAGAAAGCGTGTTGAATGCGCCATTCCAGGACGCATGGCATGCTGTAAAACATGTGCTGCGCGAACAAGGTTATGACTTGTATACCCGGGACAAGCGGGGCACTTTCGTGGCATACACCCCCATGAGGCGGATACTCTGGACCCAGCCGCGCCGCACCAAATTTACCATTGACCTGGTGGAAACATCTCCCGCAGAGACCGCCATTTCCATTGAAAGCATCCGTCAGGTTTATGGGGTCACGCTGCTGACCCATCCCAATTGGCACGACCGGAAACAGACGGATCCTGCGCCGGCCCAAGCCCTGCTCGAAGGTATCCGTGCCAAACTGGCGGGAGGCGCGGAAACCGAGGCCATCACCGAAGGCGTCCCGGAAATATCCGTGGCGCCTGTCACGGAAACACCTCCTCCAGCCGATGCCGAGGAAGTGGTAGAAGGCAGCCCAGAAGTACCAGCCGTTGAAGTACCTGCGGCTGAAACGCCCACCGTTGAGACTCCAGCCGTTGAAGTGCCCGCCGTTGAAGTGCCCGCCGTTGAGACACCGGCTGTTGAAGTACCCGCAGCTGAAGTACCCGCTGTTGAGACGCCGGCTGTTGAAGTACCTGCCGTTGAAGTGCCCGCCGTTGAGACACCGGCTGTTGAAGTACCCGCAGCTGAAGTACCCGCTGTTGAGACACCGGCTATTGAAGTACCCGCAGCTGAAGTACCCGCTGTTGAGACACCGGCTATTGAAGTACCCGCCAATGAAGTGCCCGCCGTTGAGACGCCAGCTGTTGAAGTACCTGCGGCTGAAGTGCCCGCCGTTGAGACACCAGCTGTTGAAGCACCTGCTGTTGAAACGCCTGCGGCACCCGTCATTGAAACTGCACCCCTTCCGGCCGATGCCGTCAAGGCAGTTAAAAGTGCCACGGAAACACCCCCGGTGGAAGAGCCGGCACCACCCTCAGAGGCACCGGCACCACCTGTTTCTGATGACGAGGCGGCTGCGGCAGAAGCTCCCTCGGTAAACTAATACGTATTAGGGTTGGTCTTGTTCCGGTCCTTCATTTCGCGGTACAGCGGACGTGTTTTGTTTGTTCCAAAACAAGCGGTAAAGACAAAACACATTCAACCCTAAGACAGTCGCCCACACGAGCCCCATGTATATCCAAGCCCAGAGAGTCATGGCCTGTTCTCCAATTCCATGGTCTCCTTCTCCTCAAAAAACTTGGGGTGGGTACGCCAGGCATACCAGACGCCCCAAATGAGGAAAGAGGCCATGGCCAGTATCATACCACGCGCCAACCAGCGATAGGGATGCGACTCCGCCGCCACATTCTTCATGAACACGTGCGCGATGAGCCCGTCGTATGCCCACCACGCCACCAACAGGACCATAAAGGCAGGCGTTATATATTTCATGATGTAATAGAACACACGGGGCAACCATAATTCCGCACCCAGGTGCATTTCTTTCCAGCCCCGGGTCATGCCAAATACCCAGGAAAAAACAACTGTCTCGACGGCGGCGAATAATACCAGTCCAAACTCGCCCACCCAATAGTCAATTTCATCCACCATGCCGTGGTGCATAAAAAGGACTATAGGCTGCATCATCAGAAATACGACACTGCCTATAAACATTACTCCCTGTCTGCGCGTCAACCGCAATTCATCTTCCAGAAATAACAACAGGGGTGTGAACATGGCCATGGAGGAAGTCAATCCGGCAAGGAAGAGCAAGAGGAACCACAACGTCCCAAAAAATTGTCCGGCCGGCATTTGCTGAAAGATTACCGGCAAGGCAAAGAAACCAAGCGAAAACGTACCTCCTGAAGCAATCACTTTCGCCTGAGTCACCCCGAAAAACAGGACAGCGGCCGGTATGGCAATAGTGCCCCCCAGGATAACCTCCGCAAATTCATTGGTAGCGCAAGAGGCCAGCCCGCTCAGAATGATGTCCTCCTGTTTCTTCAGGTAACTCGCATAGGTATGTATCATGCCCAAACCGACACTCAAAGAGAAGAAGATCTGACCCGTAGCCGCAATCCACACATCTGATTTCAACAGAACTCCCCAGTCGGTAACCCGCCACATGCTCGCCAACCCGTCCGAAATGGTGCGCCCTTCCACGGGCGGCAGCGTCAGTACCCGAATTGCAAGCACCGTGCCTATTACAAACAGGGTGGGCATGCAGTACTTGGCGACAATTTCAATGCCCTTTGAAATGCCCCGGCCAAATACTACGATGTTGATCGCGAACGTTGCCAGGAAAAACAAATAGGACTGGATATTAAAAGAAAAAAAACCGCCTTTCATGCCCAAATACACGGAAAAAACATTGCCCATCTCTTCATTACTGGTTTTCCCCCAATACGCACTGGTCATGGTCTGCCATGCGTATCCCAAAGACCAGGATTCTATATAGATGTAATATACGCCGACCATGGCGGGGAGCAACACCCCGAAAATACCCAGATACTTGGCAACAGGATGATGCCACAGCCGATGAAACATACCCGGCGTACTGCCGTGGCCAAAGCCACCCCCGTGCCTGCCAATGGTCCATTCCATCCACATCATGGGAATACCCAATAATACCAGAGCCAGGAGATAGGGCACCATGAACGCTCCGCCAAAAGGTGCGGCTTTCCCCGGAAAACGCAAGAAATTGCCCAGGCCTATGGCATTGCCGGCCATGGCCATAATCAATCCAAACCGGGTCACCCAACCATCAACGCGCCGTGTATGCATAATAGTTCTCCGCCAGGTCACCGTATCAGGAATTATCCGTTGCACGCATCTGCCATCCCGCCAGGATAACGATATAAACATGTGGCGCTTAAGTATAAAGATAATACCCGCAAGGGTCAAAACTGCCCAACCTGTATTCGGGAAAAAGTCAAAGGCTGACGTAGCTACAACCACTTCCCGCACGTATCATTTCCATATAACAACTCCCCGCAATACACTCTTATACCGTCCCCCTTATTTGAAGAAGGATTGAAAACCCGGCTGCTCACGCCGATACACCTGGTGAAACACCAAGTGCCGGGTACAAATGATCCGCCATAATAAGGTAGAATTACCTCCAGCAATAAACGAGGGTTACCATGAAATGAAAACGTACCTGATTATGATATCTATACTAGCAGGCAGTGGAGTGACGTTTGGAGAGGTTATTGATGTGACGCCTTTCCTGGGTGATACATGGTATGGCTTGTATTTTAACGGGAATAAGGTGGGCTATCTGCTCAAACAGGTCATGAAAAGCGACACGGAGGACATCGAAGTGGTGGAGGACGCCCATTTTAAGGTAAACATGTCGGGCACTCCCCAAGCCATGCACACTTATTCTAAACGCATTTATGATTCAAAAGGGGGCCTGCGCCGCATCGAAATGGAAATGAAAGATCCCGTTCAAACCTCGCTCTTTTACGCGACAGTTGAAGAAACCGGGCTGCAAATGAAAAGTATACTGGGCGGCGCCACACGGGAGGAAACCTTTCCTAAACCGAATGAAGTACTGGAAGATGCCCTTCGTCATGCATTGTGGGTACGCCGTGCCCCGGAAAAGGGGGATGTCATCAATTTTTCCTCCTTTGAACCCATGTACCAGAAAGAGGTTTCCGGTATCAGCCGCATTACAAATATTGAAACACGCATTTTCAACGGCGTTTCCACCAAAGTATATGAAATTCAAAGCGTATTAGACTTGATGGATATAGAGTCCACTTCCTATGTGACCGACGGCGGCGTCACCGTTGAAGATGTCATTTCCACCGTATTCACCGCCCGGCTTGAACCGGAAAGCGCCGCCAAGGACGTGGATTACAGCGTGGATACGATGGTGTCCAACGCGGTGCTCCTTGAAGAGCCTATCGAGAATCCCCGGGAACGGGAGTGGTTGCATCTTTCCCTGTCCGGTCCGCTTCGTGACTCTCATCTATTCAGCGACAGCCGGCAGACCATGCGTTTTGACGGAGAGCGCGTGGACTTCTATTCCATGCTTACAAATACATCCTCATTGGACATACCGCAATTGCCGGTAAACGAGGAAAGCCTGCTTCCCTGCACGAAACCGAGTACCTATGTACAAAGCGATGAACCCAAGGTGATCGAAAAAGCGCGCGAGATACTTGAGGGCGAAACCAATGCCTTGAAGGCGGCCCGAAAACTCTGCAAGTGGGTAAGCGCCAATATGCACAACGTGTTTTCGGCGCGACTTTCAAATACCCTCGAGGCCTTGGAAAGTTTGGAGGGGGACTGTACGGAACACGCGATCCTGTTTGTCGGATTGGCTCGCGCGGTCGGCCTGCCCGCCAAGGAAGTCGCCGGCCTCATTTATGTAGAAGGCAATCCGCCGGGATTTTATTTTCATCAATGGGCTTCGGTGTGGCTGGGAGAATGGGTGGACGTGGACCCCGCCTTCAACCAAATCCCTGTGGATGTGACACATATCAAACTTTCTGAGGGCGATTTGTTCCGCCAGGCACAGATCCTGCCGCTTATCGGCAGATTGAAGATCGAAGTGTTATCCAAATCGCGTGATCAGGAATCCCCACAGAACTCCGTCTCCGAAGCCGGAAAATAGAAAAATCCGAAAAGGCGCCGGAGTTCCCCACACCGGCATAAGACGAAATGATAGCGGCCCAACACGCAAAAATCAAGGGGAGAACTCTGACCTCCAATCCACGGAACATTTCAGCATGGACCTCGCCACAGTGGAACAGTTGTTGATGAGGCAATACATGACTGAAATGAAGGGGGCAAAAAGGATGCAACGCGTCGTTCAGTCCGTTATCGGCAAGGAGGAACAGTGCAAATGCGATGCGGCCCCCACAAGACTGTATCTTGAAGTCTTCGTATCGCCGGTTACGTACAGCTCTCCAGCGAAACGCTGAAGCTTACCCTGGATGTAAAAGCCGACCCGAAGGCGGTGATCGAAGCCCTGCGGATCCGCCAGGAGACACAACTCCAATAACAAATCCGCATTCCTTTCAACTATAATAAGGAACGAATGAATACACATTTGCCGGCGTACGTCTATGCAGGGGAACTGAAAGGAGACGAACCGAGATGAAAAAAACTATATTTTTTTTAACAGTACTGGCGCTGGCAGTTGCACTGGGGTGCGTCATACGTACGGAACAACAAATTAACGCGCATATTACCCTGGATATCCGTCATATTGAAGACCAGGCCGAGAGTGTGCTGGATTTCGTGGAGGGGAAAACCGATACGTTGTCCGGCGAAGGAGAAACGCCGGAACCGGTGTCCCGGAGAGAGTCTCTGCTGCACGCGCTTTATCCGATTCAAACCGCCTATGCGGAAACACTAAAGGTAACCACTTCGCCACTGATTGTTGAAATTGCCACCAAAATGCGCGAACGAAACAAGGAAATCGAGGTCTTGAAACGACTTCAGTGCCTGGGAGAATCGAACCGGGGGTTGGTGCAACTGCGGGAATGCGAGGCAACCCGGGCCCCGGAAAAGCATAACGCGGCCCAGAAGATTGTCGCTGAAGAGAACAAGGACAGGACTGCACTTTACAATGAAATCGCGCGACTGAACAAGGAAGTACCCGAAGTCAATGTGACAAAGGTACAGTCCATATATGCCATGGAACGCCTTCGGCGAGGCCGACCTGGTGAGTTATTTCAACTTCCCGCCGCGGGTCCCGACTATGATGTGGCCAAGACGTTACCCGTGGGACAGAAACTGGGAGATGCATGTAAGCCCGGCGCTTGGATAACCATTCCCTGACAAATAGTGAAATGCCAACCTGCCAACGAGGTCATGGCGTATTTTTACGGGGAGGACGGGATTGCGGGGACAAACGCAGCATGGCCGGGCAAGATGGGCGAGTCGACGCCGTCACTGAAGCGGCGCGCGAACGATAAAGGCAATAACCGTCACAAACAGATTGAGTGCCGCGCTAATCAGACACATTTTTCTGCCTGCCGGTTGTTTCTCCACCTGTAACCCAAAAAGTGACCAAAGTACAGCGCCGAAAGCAAGAAACATGGCGATAAAGGAAACCCAGGGCTGATAACTGCGCAGGCCAATATTGAGCACGATGGGGGTAATAAAAAGCGCCGCCAGCATAGAACATGCGAGGCCATCCATCCACATGGGGCGTGGTTTTGGTGAACTTCCGGTCAGCGCCTCGGAACTTATTCTTTCTTCAGACGAATGGGATATGCTACCCTCGTCCACAATAATCGTGCCGCCCGTGATTATTTCCGCCTCCCGTACATCCTGTCGTTGCTCTGTGGACGACCTCTCCGCGACGGGCAGCCGTATATCCCCGACTTCTGCGGTGATGTCTTGAAAGCTAAGAGATTCCGGCGCTTTGTTGTTGTCGGGGCTGGCTTTACTCATGGGGTGTTTCCTCTTTATCGAAGCCGGCGGTTTGTTCCAGGCGCATATCATCTGTGATGGCGCGGTCCCGAGTAAAATTGCAAGTCGCGCCACGTGGCGGCCACATGGCTGCATAAAGACAACGGACGCAGCCGCAGACTCAGTTCAGTATTGGTGGTATCCCAGCATTGGGCGTCACATCGAGTAACCTTGCGCCGAAATTCATGAAAGGCCGGGTCGCGCCAAATCACATCTATCGGCGTCTCTTTTACGGAAAAAGGGGTGTCCATATCACAGCAAGGCGCCACCTGCCCGGAGGGCCCGACGGCGCAGACCGCATAGCCGGCATAACACCGGAAAGAACGATGCGGTATGGTATAAAACGGCAGAATGCCATCAAAGAACTCCGGAGAGGTGGTTGACAATCCGCTTATCCGGCAGCGTTTCTTTACACATTCAATTTCCCGACGCAACCCCTCCAGGTCTTCGTCGGTAAAAAACAAATCCTGAAATTCTTCCTTCGATTTATAGCGATGCAACAGATTGGTGTGTATGGGTGCGAACTTGAGCTGGTGTACACCCAGTTGTTCCGCAAAGGCGACCATGTCCGTCATGCTGTGATAATTCATGCGGGTAATAAGATAGTTAATGCCAATCTGGACATCGGGGGCCGTCTCACGCAACAGCCGAATCGCATTAACGGTGGCCTCAAACGTACCTGTTCCCCGCAGATGCTCATGAACGGCGGCTTCGGGGCTGTCCACGGAAATGGAAATCGCGCTAATGCCGGAATCACGAAGTTGATCGGCCCGCTCCTTATTAATCAACAATCCATTCGAGCAGATATGCGTTGACATGCCCACATCGGAGGCGTTGCGGATGATGTCGAAGATGTCCCGTCGCAACAAAGGTTCACCGCCGCCAATGGAAACAAGGGTGGTACCCAGCCGAGAGGCCGCTGTTTCAAGCACCGTCTTGTACTGTTCCGCAGTCAACTCATCGGCAGCCGACGTCGCCCCGGGACGTTCGCATACGCCGCACATGAGGCAACGCAGGTTACAGCGCTCCGTTACAAAAAGAAGGATTACCGGAAGATATCGCGGCGGCCGCTCCAGGTAGCGACTGATAATCACATTGAAGCCGCGTCGGATGTTCGTCAGTATTAGCGACAAGGCCGCGCGATTTCGGACTTTTTTATCGGTGTTACTCACGGCCTTCGCTCTTCCTGCGATGCATACGGCAACCGGATGCTACACCATGAAAAAAATTATTCACCCACAGTCCCGGCTTCCGGAATCGTCGTCAGCGGCATGGTTTGGGCAGTATCTGCGCTGTCATTGGCGCTTCCCGTATCACCTTCACCCTCCCCTTCTTCAGCCGGGAATAACTCCGGAAACTTCTCTTCCAGTCTTTGAAGCGCCTGCTCTGCTTTCGTCGCCACGGAGGATTCGGGAAAAACTGTGGCCTGTTTGCGATAGGCCGCAATCGCTTCTTCCGTACGGCCGAGTTCTTCTAGAATTTCCCCCATGGTAAAATGGGCGCGTCGGGCTATATATTCGCCAGGCCATTTGGATACGAGTTCCTCATAACCCTTGAGGGCATCTTCGAGGCGTCCTTCATTTCGGGCTAAAAAGGCCAGCCCCTCTTTGGCCTGGGCAACGTAAGCGCTATATTCTAATGTCACTTTTTCAAATGATTGGCGTGCCACGTCCATGTTTCCGGCTTCGATTGCGGTTTCCCCCATCATATAAAGCATTTCCGGGGTCCAGCGTCCCGCATTGTCACCGATGGCCTGGTATTTTTCAAGCCGCATCTTGGCATCCTCCTCCAAGGCCGCCTCCGCGTATTTTGTCGTTGTCTCCTTTTCCTTGATAACGACATTGACGCGGATAAGGGCGCCTATGGCCACACATATAATGATAAAGATGGCGCCAGCCACGTAAAGTTTGATGTTTTCTTCCACATGCGCGAGAATTTTCTGCCATTCCGTCTTAGGCTCTTCCGGCACTAACAGGTGACTCACCGAGGAGGTTTTTTTTCTTGGTCTTGCCATAAGTGTATTCTTTCTCTCCAGCTAAATCAGGTTTGGACTATTTACGTTCGTTGCCCCCGCCTTCCAAATCCCGCCGAAAGCGGGGCGCAGGCCGGCACACCAGAATCAGAACTTTAGCTAATCGGCCCCCACTCAACAATTTGCCATGTGTCCTTGTACCGCTCCATCAAAATTACCACCTGCCCCTGCAAATTTACGGGAGGATATTCCACCGAATTGGACGCTTCGGCGTTGGTACCGAAAGTATCCACCACCCGCGCCCGATCCCCTTGTACGCTAATGGAGGGTGTAGCGCGGGTAATTCGAATGTCTCGATAGGTACGCATCAGCGTACTCAGGTCTTCGCTCAACGCCAGGTAGTCCCGGCCTTCCCGATCTTTATAGGAACGCGATACATGAGCCAGCACTTGGTACAATCGCCGATTTTGCATCCCCCGCTGCACGTCCTCCAGTATACCGGCAATCTTCTCCTCATCACTCATGAGGATACCGGTCACACGTCCAATTTCCGACGGCAACTGGGATTGACATGCGCCAAGGATGATCGCGGCCGTAAGGCATATACTCGCCATGCGAAAAAATCTTATCACGGATTGGTTCCCGTTTCCTCATCCGGTACGAGGTGAATTACAAGACGTTTTCCCCGAGTGACTCCCAGGGGAATCACAGCTACGTCAAGCTTCCTGCCTTCCTTCCGAAACAACAATTCGACTCCCCCCTCCGCTTGTTTTATATCAACCCGTTTCCAGCCGGCCGCCGGCATATTATCAATGTAGAACTGCGCCACTTCGTTGACTGAAGCGTATATCGTATAGACCATGCGGCCCAGCTGAAGGCTCGGGGATTCATATAGATAAGTACGCTCCAAGTCTTCCTTTGCCTTTGCCGGGAGTGGCACATCCTTGATGCGTTGTTTGGTGGACATCTGCAGTGCCGCGGGCACCGCGGGCGCCTCGGTCTTGACAGGCTCCGTTTTGGTGTCCAGTTTCATTTCGGTCTTCGTTTCATCCAATAGTTCTACGGGCGGCATGGGTTCCCGTTTCCAGGGTATGGACTGACACCCCGATAGACTCCCCAACACCAAGCCCACAATCAGATAAAGTTTTAACCTGCCCATACATACCTCCTGATCGTATTCGTCCCTCTTAGGGCGCTTACACTACCCGTACACGGCACCAGCGCATGCGGCAATTCCACACGCCGCAGGTTTACGATTTTTGTTGCACGTCATTGTATAGCATAGTGAATTCGGACGGTTGCTTTCAACCTGAGCGGCATTTCAGTAACGGGCACCATGTAAAATCTGCAGAGAATCATTACAGACAATGTCATAAACAAAACCATGCAGCAATAGCACCGCATAGTTTGAGGCACTTCTTACATACGGCGCCCGCAACAGTTCCGCTACCGTCATTCTCCCATTCACCTTCTATATTGCCGAATTGGACATATTCCGCCACAGACAAGGCATCCCAGACAGGACGGTGAACAGGCAGAACTATCATAAAGCTATTCTACAGGGGAAAATGTGTCCCTCCTTTTCAGTCTCCCATCCCCTCGTGCTACTATTCATTCAGGTTTCACGGAAGATATGCCGAAACAGAAACGACGCCCACTCGATTCCGGAACGCCCTTAATCTACAATAGAAAAGACTGCCTTCCGGCATCGGCGGCGCTCTCTTTTCCATAGCCTTTTTCCGCAACTACCGGACAGGTTACTGAACTCGGTCCGATCTGGATAAGGTCCGGCTATATCTTTGGGCACACCCAGAGGAAGATTTATGAATATACTATTCATCAGCATAATTGCGCAAGCCGTCTTTCTTGTTTTTACCGGCGATTGGCCTGAACCAAGACAAAATGCCTGCCTGACGGGAGTGCAGCCATTACCCGGCGCCATGATTCACGCACCTTCGGTACTGGCGCGGCACGATTTGGGAAGTATCGCACCCGCCACAAGATGTGTCAGGAATAGAGATGGCCTGGAAAGCTATCTGGCGATTGTCGGCGGCGCCTTGCATGCCTTTGATCCCTACGGTAAATCGCTATGGATATCTCATCCTCCGGGACTGAATTATGTTTCCATAAGCGCATCCGAAGACCTTGACGGAGACGGCGAAATCGAAGTATTGCTGCAGGCAGGACGCCCTGCCGCCCCTTATGGGGCTGCGGTTATCATAGATCTTCGCTCGGGGATACTGCGTTGGCGGTATGACGTCGAACCGATGTCTTATGCCTGGTATCTGTTTGCAGATGCTTACTCACCAAAATTCACAGGCAAGCAAATAATTATCCTGATGCAAGGGTATCCTCCAGACGAAAAAAATGGCTATATGGTTCTTTTTGCGGCGGACCCGGAGAAAAATACCTGGCGACAGCAATGGCACTACGAGTTTCACCAGTACACCTGTTTTCCTTCGCTGTTGCGCAGTGACTATGACGGTGACGGCATAATAGAACTGGCCGTGGAAACCCATAGCCGCATGTGGTTCTTCAATCCTGAAAATGGAGAAATGGAGTATTTCACTTCTTGGGATGTGGCGCCGGCCAATGTGCGGAGCTACGGGCATATCGAGTTTGCCGACCTGAACCGTGACGGAATGGAGGACTTCTTCTGCGTTGCTGATTTCGCGCAGCATCATGAGGTGCTTCTTAACCGGAACGGGCGTTTTGAGCGTGCTTGGCTGCAAGCATGGGGGGAAAGCGTCACCACAGGAAAGGTAGCCACCGCTTTTCCGCGTCCTGTTTATGGTAACGTTGATGATGATGAATCCCTTGAGATGGTACTTAGTATATTTAATGGAGAGAACGAAAATGCCTGGGCGATTCGCGTGTATGATGCCACCACGGGAATCATCGAACATAAGATACGCGGATTCATACCGATACTACTTGCCGATATTGATGGGGACGGGATACTGGATATCGCATCAAACCGTGCTGTCTCTCCAGATATCAGCCTTGCCTGTGGGGGCAGCGTGTTGGGAGTGCGCAAGCAGGAATGGGTGGAAAAGTGGGCCCTGGATGGCGCGCGATTTTTAAGCACCGCTCCGGGTGAATTGCCACGCTTTGAACATACCGGCGCAATACGCACACTACAGCCTGGAGAAAAGGGGAAGATAGTCGAGGCGATTTGGCAGCCCTCCGCCGTGACACCGTCGCCCGAGCCCAAACAAATCCCACATATCGCCTCAGCCACGATGTCACCAACAATCCTGCTCGCTAATTTAAGTCGGGGGGGTAATGAACTGTTGGTGCATGGCAATGGTACAGTACGGGTATTACAGTGGCAAGGAACTTCTCTGAGCTGCACCGGAACTTATGTGTCCCTGAGCCCCCCAGTAACCAGCGACCTCGACAACGACGGCAATTCCGAACTGGTGCGTGCGGAAGTATTGACGGAAGGGGTGCCTGTTGTGGAGGCAATTACCCCGGCACTGGCGAACCGGGTCCTATGGCGTACAATACTGCCGCCGCTCGCGGGCACCCACCTGCCCAATGGTCAGGCAGCCTACCTTCGGTCGGGCCGATTTTCCGGTCACGTTACATCAGACTTGTATGTCTGGTTCGGCGCTCCGTGCGTACGTAGTGTATGCCTGGACGGAAAAAACGGACAACTGCTTTGGGAACAGGGAAATCGCCCGGAAATTGAGCGGCATTGGGGGCCAAGCATCAACCTGGCAAGTGTCCATGATTACGATGGTGACGGAGCGGAAGACCTGGTCTTTACCAACCCCGACTACTATTGCGTGGCACGAGGCCAGACCGGAACCTCCCTGTTGGGCCCCCTGTTTCCCCCGGATATTTTTCAACAACCCAGCCAGGGCTTGTATACCCTGCCGGCATTGCTTACACAAGCCACAGGGGAACCGCTGGTATGCCTGTGTGATGGACACTATTTTCATGCCGTCATGACCATAAACGCCAAACCCCGATGGTATGCCATCCTGAAACCGGGGGAAAGCCCCACAGGTGCGGAAGGATTCCTTCGGCTGGACAACGGCGCATGGCTCATGGGCATGGGACGCCAAAACGGCATGTTTGCCGGAATAGACGCTTCCATCGGGGTTCTCCGCTGGGAATTCCCGGTTGAGGCCTCTTGCACAGACGTTATCACATGTGATGTGGATGGCGATAAACGTCTTGAATTTGTCTTTGCCACCAGTCATGGGGCCCTCTGGGCGATTGGAGATGGTGGAACCACGCCCCGTATTGTCTGGCGCGCCGAACTGGACGCACCGGCGGAAGGATCCCCCATTGCTGGAGATGTCAATCAGGACGGTAAAAGCGAACTTATTGTGCCCCTGGCCAATGGAACGCTTGTGGTCCTGGGAGAATAAGGAAGACGTCGGACCATTCCAAAGGGGCATGAAGGACACCAGGCCAAAGAAAGAGCGCCGTCTGGGGCTTCATTTAGGTGCATCTAAATCCCGTTTGGATTGTGACCATTATTTATGGTATTACTTATCAATGTATCTTCGGACGACAAGGGGAATAGCGGGGGCAACCCCCTTTTCCGGATACCAGGACTTGAACGCATAACCGGCGCCGTCACTGCGGCGTGATCACTACAGAAAGTATCTATGCCAAAAATACACCCGACAGCCATTGTGGATTCTGGCGCCGTCCTGGCAAATGACGTGGAAATCGGGCCCTATACCATCATTGAAGATCGAGTTAATCTGGGATCCGGCTGCACTATCGGCCCCCATTGTGTGATTGGCAGAGGCACGACAATGGGGGCAAACAACCACACTTACAGCGGAGCACAAATAGGCATCCGCCCCCAGGATTTAAAACATCTTAAAGACATGACGGGTACTACTATCATTGGCAACAATAATATTTTTCGCGAGTCGGTCACGGTAAGTTCCAGCACGGTTTACAGTGTGGAAGACACCGGAAAAGTAACACAGATTGGAGACCATTGCCTTTTCATGGCCTGTTCGCATGTGGCCCATGACTGCACAGTGGGTGACCGGGTCATCATCGCAAATAACAGCGCGTTGGCAGGCCATGTGGAAGTGCACGATGGGGCCATTCTCGGCGGTCTTGTAGGCGTACACCAGTTCTGTCGAATCGGTCTGATGGCCTTCGTCGGGGGCATGTCCCGCATCAATATGGATGTGCCGCCATACATGATCATAGAGGGAAATCCCGCCCGATGCTACGGCCCGAATGTGGTGGGCCTGACCCGCAGCGGATTCAGCAAGGAAGCCATCTTACGTCTCCGCCATGCTTATAGAATATTGTATCGTTCCGGTTTGAACACCAATCATGCCCTTGAAGAGATTGAAAAGAATATCGAGGACTGCGAACATACAAAGGTATTGATAAACTTTGTACGGGGCTCTCACCGCGGTATCCTGCGATAATTTCAGACATCCTGAACTCTGCGGAATATATGATGGCACTTTTTGAGAGAACACATAGACGGAGTAAAGAAGGGACTGACCACCAAATAGTCCCTGAGTACAATGCACACTCCTGTGTTTCATGGGTGCTATTTGGTAGTCTGTCCCTTCTTTACGGCATTTTGCGTCAAACTTTTGTGCCACACTAGTTTCCGAAAAACTGTGTCAAAACACTGTCAAGATCAGGAACTCTGAATTTAAAGAAACGCCAGGAGTAAAGGAGAATGTCATGAATGAACGCGGGCTACTCATAACCGGTGCGGGGGGATTTTTGGGCCATTTCGTGCTGGACCGGTATCTGAAAGAATATCCGGAGTATACTCTGTACCTGTTGGAACACGGTCCCTTCCTGGACAAATTGCGCCGGCATCTGGATGATACCTGCCCGGATGCTTTGCCCTCGGGACGCATACGCATTTTCGAGGGAGACATCACCTGCCCGGGTTTGGGCATCGAGGCAAGCCTGCGCGAGAACCTTAAGGCACACGTGACCGCGGTAATACACCTGGCCGCCCTGTATCATCTTGCCGCCCCACGCGACATACTCATGCGCATTAATGTGGAGGGCACCCGGAATATGCTTGACTTCTGCCAGGACTTGCCGCTGCTGAAGCGCTTCGCTCATGTCAGCACGCTGGCCGTGGCAGGTACCCACGCGGGAAACTTCGATGAAACTGACTTTGACGTGGGCCAATCCTTCAAGAACTACTATGAAGAGACCAAATTTCTCTCCGAGAAACTGGTTCGTGAACGTATGCCCGGTTTTCCCGGCGTTATCTTCCGCCCTGCAGTTGTCGTCGGCCACAGCAAAACGGGATACATTGACAAGGTGGACGGTCCGTACTATCTTCTTGTGGCCATTTCCAGGCATCTCAAATTCATCATGCCGGATTGTGGTTCGGTCAAGAACAACATCGCCCCGGTTGATTTTGTCACCGACGGCCTGGTGGATATATTTGAGAAGGATTCCAGCGCAAAGGGCGCCACCATCGCGCTCATGGACCCCAACCCGATGACCTATAATGACTTTCTGGACCACGCCTGCCTATGCTGGCCCAGAATGAAACCTTTAGTGCGCATTCCCTTCAACTGGTTCAAACCTGTCGCGCAATTAGCGATCTTTGAACTGATAACCGGCATCCCCTGGCGGGCTTTTCAATACGGGAACCAGGAAATTACCTATACGTTGCCAGAAAGCACAAAGCGCCTGGCTAACGTGGGTATAAAATGCCCCCCCTTGTCGGAGTATATGGAAGTGCTGGTCCGTTATTTCAAAGATCATTTACAGGATCAAAACTTGCGCCGCGGCAATTGGAAGTCCATTCTCAAAACGAAATAGCGAGCAAAGAGCCTTTCCTGACTCCCGACGCTTTTTCAGGCGCACTGCCGCAAGGGCGTCTGGTTGCTTGAACTTAGGCCCGCCATGTGCTAGGGTATAAGTTGTGTATGGATTATACGCCGGAGGTTTTACCAGGGGGTGTTATACGTACTATGCCGATGATCACGAAATATTCCTTTAAATCCGTGTGCATCCGGGTTGCGCCATGGATAGCACTGGCGGCCATCTGCGCCTGTTCCACCGTCCCTGGTAAAAACAAACCGTCCCCGGACACAAGTTCCAAGAATGGGCCTCAAAAGCCGGTTTTTTCACCGGTTACCTTCGCACATGCCATAAGTCCCGCCGGAGACCTGTTGCGCGACTTTGGGGAACAGACCAGCGGCGGTTTCGTTCTCATGAGCGGTTTGGAAGAGCGCGCTATTCCCGCTGTTGATTTCCGGAACAAAGCTTATGAACAAGTCATGGCCCATATCGCGGAGGCTTTGGGCTGTACCTATAAGGCCACCCCGTACTATTTCATACTCCTGCCTTCCGAATACAAGCTGTTGGAAAACGTGTCGTTTTCCGAAAAAATGAACGAAACCTATGGAAATTTCACGGCAAGCGCCGTATTCGGCGCGAAAACGGAACTGTTTATTGTTTTTGCCGTCTTGAGTGAGAGCCTTGGTTTGACTATTGTCGCGGATAATTTTATTGCGGAGACACACTGTGGCGAATTGCATCTGCCGGAAGCACCCTTACACGTGGTCCTGGAGGCAATCATACAGTCCGCACGTATCAGCCCGGATACACTTGTACTCGAAAGCACACCGGAGTATCTCTTTCTACATGCTACCCGCAACGAAAGCGAGACCTCCCTCTGCCATGATGCCACAGCATTGACCGCTGAGCAGCAGGCGCTGCTGGACAGGCCGGTTTCACTCAGTCTGCCGGGTATTCCCGGTGAAGGCAAAGAGGATGTCATTTTTGCGTTTCAGCCGATTCCTCTGGGTGACGCCCTTTTCCCCTTGACCGAGCAACTGGGCATTGAAGTTGTGGCGCAACGCCGCCTCAGAAATATCCCCGTCAATCCCATCATTTTCAAAAATGTGCGCCTCCAAACGGCACTGGATCTCCTTATACGACAATGGCCGGTTACGGGATTCACATGGGAACTGCAGGCCAACCGCATCCTGATACGGGAACGCTAGGCGGTTATGTTCCGGTATGTCCGAACCCGCCGCTTCCCCGGGCGGTATCGTCGAGCCGTGTCACTTGGCTCCACTCGACACGCGCAACGGGCGCCACGATCATCTGCGCTATGCGATCTCCCCGACGAATACTAAACGGAGCCTCGCCCAGGTTAACCAACAATACCTTGATTTCGCCGCGATAATCCGCGTCTATGGTACCCGGCGCATTAATCATGGTAATGCCATGCCGCAGCGCCAGCCCGCTCCTGGGGCGTACTTGCCCTTCATATCCCGGAGGAATGGCCACGTACAGACCTGTCGGTACCGCGCTCCGTTGTCCAGGTTGAAGCGTCAGCGTATCAATCACCGCGGCCCGGAGATCCATTCCGCTGGCATGTTCCGTTTCATAGGCCGGTAATGGGAGGTCTTTACAGTCGGGGCTCTGCTGTATATCTATGCGCATGGGTATTTCCATTAAAGGTCAATGTGGTCATTTGCATGTATTTCCGGTGGTCCGAGAAGCAGCATGGCACAGGAATCCCGTACAATGTGTTTCTCGGCGTACTCGAGCAGGTCCTCGGCGGTCACCGCTTCCATGTTGGCGATAATTTCTTCAATGGGAGTTACGCGCCCCTTGAACAGAAGCCCCTTGGCCATGTGAGCCATACGCGCGTGGGTACCCTCCAGCGCCATAAGCATCGAGCCTTTCAGTTGCTGACGGGCACATTCCAGCTCCTCCGCCTTGACGGGCGTTTTACGGATACGCTGCAACTCCTTAAAAGTCAATGCCAGTGCGCGTTCACAATTCTGTGGCGCTACGGCTTCATAAATTCCCATCATGCCGGTATGGATATGGTTTGTGTGAAAGGCGTATACGCTGTAGGCAAGCCCTTCTCGTTCCCGAATAATTTCAAAGAGACGCGCCGTGCCCCCACCGCCCAGGATGCCGGTCAACATACTGCAGGCGAAGCGGTCTTCGTTTGTTGCCGAAGAACCCGGAAAGGCTATGCCTATATGGACCTGGGATATGGAACGTTCCACGGTTTTAACCCCAGCTTGAAAACGCGGCGCTCCTTCCATTGGGGGCGCGTCACAGGTTTTTATGCCCTGCATGGCGGCTTCTATCTGGGCCAGTACCTTGTCTTCGTCAAACTTGCCCGAAATAGAAAACACAATATTTGATGGCGTATACCAGGTATTGTAAAAACGCCGAATGTCATTTTTACCCAAAGCCGATACGGTTTCGGCATAACCGGATATAGGCCTGCCTAAGGGATGGTCGGGCCAGTGATATTCCGACAACAAATCATGGGCGAGCTCATCAGGTGTGTCTTCAATTGAGGCGATCTCTTCCAGAATAACACCGCGTTCCTTTTCAATCTCGGTGAAGGTGGAATTGTTGAGGATATCGAACAATACCTCTACACCCATGCCGACATGTTCCTCGAGCATGCGTAGGTATATGTTGGTGTATTCGCGCGACGTGCTCGCGTTGATATACCCGCCGCGGCTTTCAATCGCATCCATGAGTTGGTGCACCGTCCGCGTTTTCGTACCTTTGAAAAAGAGATGTTCGAGAAAATGCGCCAAGCCCGCTTCCCGATGGGTTTCCGCCGCAGACCCGGTCTTAATCCATACACCCAGGGTGGCGGAATGTACATAGGGAAGCCGCTCCGTGGCAATGGTAAAACCGTTATCCAGTTTATGAACGCTAATACCCGAAACCGAGAAATTTCCCACCGTCACTCCTTTGCTTTCTGCCGTATAAGAAAAAAGGCTGTCACATACGCTGTGACAACCTGACACCTGTGCCCATGAGCAGGCGCACTTACCGGTCGCGGTCCCTTCGTGGCCGGTTATGGCCACGATCATTGCGGTCGCGACTACTGTGGCCTCGATCGGCAGGACCGCGGTCATTTCTCCTGGACCGGTCATTCCGCTTATTTTGGTCGCCACCACGCGAAAGCTGTGACTGATAACCTTCGGGCGGCGGTTGGACTTGTCCCAATTCACGGTCCGCCGCGATCTTGGAAAGGTTGACACGTCCCATTTGGTCAATCTCGATAACCTTAATCTGGATTTCATCCCCGATATTGACCACATCAGTAACGTTGTTGACGCGGTAATCGGCCAATTCAGAAATATGAATCATGCCTTCCTTATTGCCCACCACGGTACAGAATGCGCCGAAATTCATGATGCGGGTGACGCGCCCGGTATAGATTTTACCCACCTCGACATCCGCCACTATTTCCTGGATCAGTTCAATGGCGGCATCGGCGGCCTCTTTGTTGGTGGCAGCGATATTAACAGTGCCATCATCTTCAATCTCGATTTCCGCGCCGGTCTCGGCTTGTATCTGCCGGATGACTTTGCCGCCCGGTCCGATTACCTCACGAATCTTGTCGGGATGTATCTTAATGGTAAATATACGTGGCGCATAGGGCGATAGATCGGGGCGGGGTTCCGCAATAGCTTGGTTCATAATGCCCAGGATATGTTCACGTCCCGCGCGGGCCTGCTCCATGGCCTGTTCCATTACTTCCCTGGACAATCCCTTCACTTTGGTGTCCATCTGAAACGCGGTAATGCCTTTTTCCGTGCCGCATACCTTGAAATCCATATCACCCAGGTGATCCTCATCACCGAGGATATCCGTCAGGATACGCACTTCATCACCTTCCTTGATGAGCCCCATGGCAATACCGGCCACAGGAGCCTTGATGGGAATACCAGCCGCCATCATGCTCAGCGAACCGCCACACACAGTGGCCATGGAACTGGAGCCGTTGCTTTCAGTTACATCCGAAACGATGCGCACCGTGTAGGGGAAGCTCATTTCATCGGTTTGGTCGTACCGTTCGGGATGGAGAAACGGAAGCATGGACTCTAGTGCGCGTTCGGCCAGTTTCCCATGTCCCACTTCCCGCCTGCCGGGGCCGGCGATGCGTCTAACTTCGCCAACTGCCCAGGAGGGAAAATTGTAATGCAGGAAGAAACGCCGAAATTCATCCCCGGTCAACTCATCCAACCGCATCTCGTCCCGACTGGTTCCCAGCGTAGTAGCGACAATGGCCTGCGTTTCACCCCGGGTGAACAGAGCGCTGCCGTGAACACGGGGCAGAATATCCAGTTCAATCGTTATGGGCCGGATTTCGTCCAGGCGTCGTCCGTCCATCCGGACGTTTGTATCTATCACGGCACGACGCATAATATTCTTTTTCAGGTCGTCGTAAGCTTCGGCTATCTTACCGGCGCATTCGGTATATCGTTCTTCCCCGTAACGCGCCGCCAGCGTTTCCATGACGCCCGTCTTCAATGCATCAAGCGCGTCGAGTCTGGCTTGCTTTTCACGTATCGCAAGGGCATCCTTAATGCCTCCGGCGGCCAGCGTGTCCACGTCGGTAACTGTCTGCTGATCAATGCCCTCTTCCGGAACGGCCATCTTCTCGACGCCGACCCGTCCACGCAATTCCTCAATGCAACCGACTATCGCCTTGATGTGTCCATGAGCGAACTCGAGCGCCTCCATCATGAGGCTCTCCGGAAGCTCATTTGCCTGGCCTTCCACCATGCAGATGGAATCGCGCGTACCCGCGACAATGATGTCAAGACTGCTTTTTTCCATCTCATCCATGTGTGGGTTCACGATAAGTTCACCGTTTATATAGCCAACCCGGACCGCACCGATAGGCTCGGTAAGCGGTACCTTGGAAATGTGCAGCGCAGCCGAGGCCGCATTGATGGACAGCACATCCGGATTGTGAATGTTGTCCGCGGAAAATACCGTCTGGCAAATCATCACTTCATTAAAAAACCGCTTGGGAAACAAGGGCCGCAACGGGCGATCCGTCATTCGGCAAACCAGTATCTCCCGCTCGGAAGGACGCGATTCACGCCTGAAAAAATTGCCCGGAATCTGGCCCACGGAATAAAACTTTTCCCGATAATCCACCGTCATCGGGAAAAAGTCCGTCTCTTCCTTTGCATCTTGGGCAACCGTGACCGCGGATAACACCATGGTATCCCCACTTTGACAAATAACCGCGCCATGAGCCTGCTTGGCAATGCGCCCCGTTTCAAACTGCAGGCTATCCGCCCCCACCGGGACTGATATTTTTTCCATCATCTTTGTTCCTTCAAAACGCGCCAACCGCGCGAGTGTTGCGTCCGCACGAGACTTCCCGTTCTACATGTACAGATGAAAAGGCCTCGCACAGGTACACTTTCATCCATGTGCAAAAAGAGGACCGCATGCCCTGACGCCATACCTCCCAAATACATCCTGTCTCGCAGGTTACTTGCGGAGACCTAGTTTTCCAATCAACGCGCGGTAACGTTCCACATCCTGTTTGTGGACATAATTCAGCAAATTGCGGCGCTTGCCGACAAGACGCAATAAACCGCGGCGGCAAGCAAAGTCCTTGGGATGTTGGCGCAAATGTTCCGTGAGCTGGGTAATGCGCTCTGTAAACAACGCCACTTGAACCTCCACGGAACCCGTGTCCGCGCTGCTGCTGCCATGCGTCTGAATGATTTTTACTTTTTCCTCTTTCGCTAAAGACATTTTTTTCACCTTTTCAGTCATGCGCCCGTACCCAGCACGGCGACGGTGAAGCGCTCGGCCGAGCTACAGGCAAAACCATTTTAATTACCTTCAGTATAGCAAAAATACCATCCCTAAACGGAATATATCAACCGTTGCAACCACAACAACATCCCCCCTTGGGAGAATCATCATCTAAAGCGGCGAGCCCGGGCAGTACTTTACCCTCGAGCATTTCAAGAGAGGCGCCGCCTCCTGTGGAAACATGGGACATTTTATTTGTCAATCCAAATTGCAGTACTGCCGCCGCAGTATCGCCGCCGCCGATAATACTGATCACGTTGGCCGTCGCGAGTGCCTGCGCAATTGCCCGCGTACCTTTGGAGAAATTTTCCATTTCAAACACACCAACAGGGCCATTCCATACAACCGTGCGCATGGACCCTATCGTTTTTATAAATAGCGCGGTCGTTTCGGAACCAATGTCCATCCCTTGCCAGCCTGCGGGAATGGCATCAATTTTGACAACTCTGGTTTTGGCGTTGTTGTCAAAAGCATCGGCAATCACGATATCCACCGGCAACAAAAGAGTAACGCCTTTTTTTTCCGCAAGAGCCATGACTTTTTCCGCCACGGGAATGCCGGGTTCGTCAAGAATTGAATTACCGATTTCATATCCTTTGGCTTTCAAAAATGTATAGGACATACCGCCACCAATCAGCAGTGTATCCACCAAGTCCAGAAGATGTTCGATTACCAGGATCTTATCGGATACCTTGGCGCCGCCGAGCAAGGCCGCCAAGGGACGCTCTGGATTTTCCAGTACCTTGTCAAAATACTCCATTTCCCTGGCAACCAGAAATCCCGCGGCACTTTTATCAATATAATGTGTCACCCCTTCGGTGGACGCATGCGCGCGGTGAACAGACCCAAAAGCGTCGGAAATATACACATCGCCCAGCCTGGCGAGCTGCGCGGAAAATTCTGGATCGTTCTTTGTTTCTCCCTTACAGAATCGGGTATTTTCAAGAAGTATAATGTCCCCGGGTTTCATGGCTGCCACCGCCGATTCAACGTCAGGTCCCACACAGGCATCCAATTTCTTCACGGCAATGCCGGTAAGTTCGCTCAGTCTAACAGCTATGGGATCCATCTTCAGCAGGGCGTTATTCTTTTCCATTGACGCCCGTTCCGCATCATCCTTTGCCTTGTTCAGATCCTGCGGCCGGCCAAGATGGGACATCAGTATCAGTTTTCCACCCTTGTTGCATACATACTCGATGCTTTTCAGGGCCGCCCGAATCCGCGTATCATCCCGGACGCTGCCGTCGCTGTTTTGGGGTACATTAAAATCCACACGCATCAGGACCCGTTTCCCCTTCAGGTCCAGTTTATCCAATCTTAGCTTATTCATCAAAAAATCCTTGTCCCGGGTAATGGATAAAAGGCCGCGCAACCAGCGCGGCCTCACTAACACAAATGCAACTTACTTCGCCATCAATTTGAACAGATCAATGCACCGGTTTGAATACCCCCATTCATTATCGTACCAGGAGATAACCTTGATAAAGTTATCGCCCATCAGCATGGTAGACTTGGCGTCAAAAATAGATGAATGGGGATTGCCGATGACATCACAGGAAACAATTTCATCTTCCGTGTATTGAAGAATGCCCTTAAGCGGTCCTTCCGCGGCTTCCCGTATCGCCTCGTTGATGGTGTCGTCAACTCGGCCACAAGGTCCACCACGCTGCCATCAATAACAGGCACGCGCATGGCCATGCCATGAAGTTTGCCGTTAAGGTCCGGAAGCACTTCGCCCACTGCCTTGGCGGCCCCTGTGGTAGTGGGGATAATCGAGTACGCGGCGGCGCGTGCGCGGCGCAGGTCGTCATGCGGCATGTCTATCACTTTCTGGTCATTTGTATAGGCATGGATGGTGGTCATCAATCCGCGCTTTATACCGAATTTTTCATGGATCACCTTGGCAATCGGCGCCAGGCAGTTGGTGGTGCAGCTGGCGTTGGAAACGATTTCATCCTTCGGCTTAAGGCTTTTATCGTTTACACCACAAACAATAACCGCGTCAATCTTGTCCTTGGGCGGCACGCTGAGAAGGACCTTCTTAGCGCCCGCTCCCTTCACTTCTTTATTCCCAATATGCAAATAACATTTTTCCCGGGAACGAAAAACGCCGGTGGATTCCAGAACCAACTCCACACCCTTTTCGCCCCACTTCAAGGCAGCAGGATCCTTTTCTTTGGTTACCAAAACTTTTTTCCCATCAACGACAATAGCCTCGCCATCCGTCTTCACATCTTTCTTGTAGACGCCCATAACGCTGTCATACTTGAGCAAATGCGCCAGCGTCTTGGCGTCTGTCAAGTCATTGATGGATACCACATCAAATTCGGGGGCTTCGATGAGAAGTTTGAATACATTTCTACCGATACGCCCAAAACCATTAATACCTACTTTTGTTGCCATGATTTCAAGTTCCTTTCACTGATTCGGGTTATCTTTCACCGTACACTAGATTAATGCGTACGCAAGTTGTATGCCGATTGACTCACTTCGAGCGTTAACAAATACATAGACCTGTACCCACACGAATACACCTGGAAATAAACATGAACCCCGGGTATGCATCATCGCCCCTAATGTTCCCGGCTTGGAATTACTTCCCTCGGGCAAGCCCCTGAATAAAAATTTTTGCTTTAACAGGGCGGGATAGCTTACCTTAGTAAAGATAGTATGCCACAATAACAGTGGTTAAGTCAATTGTGTACCGCCCTTCCCAAGGTACTTAAGCCAACGGGAAGATACAAAATATCTCCTGACGAGAACAAGTGTCTTCCCAAATGCAGTCCCGCACTGAAGTGCCGGCACGTAAGGATGGAAATGTTGCTGAAAATCGGTTTCAGGATTTACCGTTGCGTGTGAAGGAGCATGAAAATGACTCACATTTTACCGAAAGCCCTTGCGCATTTAATAGGACGGCCGTTTCTTTGGACGCTGCTGATTGTGGCACTCACCATACTGTGCATGGCAGGCTGTGATTCGTGCCTGGGCAAGGGGCCCGCTCCGGGCACCCCGGGCGTACAATCACCAACCGCGCCGCAATCCGCGCCGTTGAAGCAGACGCCCGATTCCCCTGTAATGGCACCCTCCACGCCGCGGCCTGGTTTTGACGACGCTACCTCTGCAGAGGATTCCACCACCACACAGGAAACCTCTGAACAGCCTACGGCTTACAACGCCGATACCATCTTTAACATCAAGGCTGGGATGTCCTATGAAGAGGTAAAAAAGATCCTGGGCGATCCGGGCGTTATTATTGCGGGCACCGATCAGGAAAACAGCGTCTACCGATGGAGCTCGGAGGGGCTAAGCTTCATGGGCCGCTTTGAAAACGGTAAACTCATTCGAAAAACCACCATTGCCGCCGAATACGGGGAAGGGGTGATGGATAGGGAAACGCTGCAATTCGATCAGGAACTCTTTGACATGATCCAACCCGGCATGAGCTTTGATGAAGTTCTCAGGATTATCGGTATGGACGCACAACCACTGTCTTCCGGCAATACTCCCGTCAAACTGTACAAGTGGACTGATGCCAATGGTTCAAGTATTACCGCCAGGTTTGAAAACCAGGTGCTTAAAAGAAAATCCGGCATGATCATCGCACCGGATACGGAAAGAAAACCGGACACGGCAGATGATTCGGAAACTGATAAGATGGCGGACGCTGATCTGTCGGCAAAACCTGTGCGTGATAGCGTGGACGATTATCCGCCCCTTACGGAAGACACGACACAACCCCCCGAGCAAACACAAGAAACCACCAAGATGGCCCCTCAAAAACCACGCGTACATGTGGTGGGCGCGAAACGGCGCGAGCGTGAAATCGCTGAAGATCCTTCGCCTTATGCAGGTCGTTCCTATCGTCCCAAGGTAAAACTGCCTGAATTCAAGCGCCGCCTGCGTACCGGCTCGTATGAAATACGCGTCCACAACACCACACAAAGCCGCGCCCGTATTGCCATCATATCAGACGAGGGTGGTCTTGAATTGTCCGTAGGACCGAACAGTCATACCGCCACACGCGTCAATCGGGGTACCTACCAATTTTATTTCATCTATGACGATGCTCCCTACACCCTTCATCAGGGACACACAATCCCGGTGGAAGAATATCTCATGGACTTCGCCATTTATCTTTTCGATGATTCCTCCAAGGTGGATTTCCTCTAAACATTCCCAGGTGCGCAACAATGTTCTCCACAGGATGCGCCAATAATCCACTTCCGTCGTTCCGGGCCTTTCTGCACCTCGCGTTGCGTTTCTCAACACAGAACTTCCCGCGAAGAAACAGCATAGACTTCGTCAGCACGAAAAGGGAATTTCACTCCCCGTAGATACGACCCGATAAAAGAAAAAGAACCGGCGAAAATTCTTTCTATCAAGGTCTATGGAATACCCAATTGCATCCTTTTTGTGCCTCATCTTTTTGCCAAGTGTGGAATAGCAAGTCGAAATTTTTTTCTTGAAAAAAAATTTTTCTTGTATTTTTATAAAAAGTTTGGTACAACTATAGTAGTTGTAATTTGAATATTTAATTTTGATACGGCATAATACCGCATGAAGGTGTTGCGTTTTACGCGGACAACGTTGCACCATTGGCATAATCAGGCATGGGCCTGTTATGGGCGATGTCCGCCATTAGGGCGGGCGCGTGCCCCGGTTGTTCATGAAGGAATGAGCGACCGGCGATAGTTACATGGGAGATGGCCACAACAATTAGGAGAAACAGTAATGGCCGTAAAGAAAGCAGCAGTGAAGAAGGCCGCCGTGAAGAAACCGGCAGCGAAGAAGGCCGCCGCAAAGAAACCGGCAGCGAAGAAGGCCGCCGTGAAGAAACCGGCAGCGAAGAAACCGGCAGCGAAGAAGCCGGCAGCGAAGAAGTAGTTTTAACAACAAGCCAAAATTCTTGTTGAAAAAGTTACACCGCACAGGGCAAGCCAATTTACCGGCAACAGCACTGTGCGGTGTTTCCTTTTTATACGGCTTCCATTTAATTTCACAAGAAACTCATACAAAACTTTATGGGAATGCGGTGATATAAAAAACCAGAGGTTCCTGTGATTCGTCCCAGTTACGAAGTGCGATTACGAAGGACTATAAACGGATCACAGCATTCGCAATCGTGCTCGCAGTTCGCGCCCGTAATCTAAAAACTTCCGCATACAAATAATCCCGGCGCGTCGGAGTGCGTCGCTGCCGATAAAGTCACAGGTTTTACCGATAGCATTACACAACCATAAACGTCTTTTTGCAGCGGCGCTGTTGCTACGCCCGGCTTGCGCGGCGTTCTCAGGAACACCAATACCTTTCAGCAGAACATAAGGCCCAGGAGAATCAAGATGAACAGGGACCTGATCAACATGGCGATACAGCATGCTGTTGCGCATGCAAAAGCTCCAGGCGCCGTAGCCTGTGTAGGGCAAGGGGAAAAGCGGTGGTTCTTGGGAGCTGCAGGTCTTCGGGCACTGACGCCGGCTGAGGAACCCGCAACAACGGACACCCTGTATGATATCGCCTCGCTGACCAAAGTTGTCGCCACAACCACAGCTGTCATGTTGCTTCGGGACCAAGGCACTCTGCAACTGGACCAACCCGTATCATCTTTTATCCCGCTGCCCAATCTCAACAAGATGACCCTGCGCCACCTGATTACGCATACGTCCGGCTTGCCGGCATGGCGTGAATGGCACACAGAGCTGTCCGGCAGATTGCAATATATCGAGCGTATTGCCTCCATTGCGCTCGAAGCAGAACCGGGCACAGTACGCACCTATTCAGACTTGGGTTTTATTTTACTCGCCCGGGTAGTGGAACAGGCTGCTCAAGATACCTTCGACGCCTTCTGCCGGAAACATATTTTTGAAGCCCTTGAAATGAAGAACACCACCTTCAACCCGCCCGAGGAACTGCGCCCACGTTGTGCACCCACGGAACAAAGCGTATGGCGGGGGCGCCTTTTGCGCGGCGAGGTACATGACGACAATGCCTTTGCCCAGGGCGGTATCTCCGGACACGCGGGGCTTTTCAGCACGGCCGGTGATCTGGAACTGTTCTGCCGCGCCTTTATGGAAGAACGTATTCTGTCCCGACAAACCTTGGACGAAATGACCCGCCTGGGCCAGGTGCCTTGTTATCCTTGGCAAGGATTGGGATGGTGGCTGGACCCATGGACCTCCGGACCAAACGGATTCTTGCCATCACGCACCGCAATAGGCCATACGGGTTGGACAGGAACCAGTATCTGGATGGACCTCGCCTCCCGGCTATATGTTATTTTACTCTCCAATACCTGTCACCCGGACAGGCTAAAGCGCGACAACAAGGAATTGCGCCGCCGTTTTTACACGCCCATCGCCGCCGCCTGTTATCCGGATTCCACCAATGCGCACAGTGGTTTGGATAAGATAGCGTACAATCAATTTGAAACGCTGCGCGGCAAACGCCTGGCCTTGCTGAGCAACTCCGCAGCCAGAGATCAAATGGGACGGCCCATCCTGGAAACGCTCTCGCTGGCTACATCGCTGCAGTTACGTTACGTATATAGCCCTGAACATGGTTTTTCCGGTGAAGCGGAGGCCGGCGCGAAAGTAGCATCC
>JAEAMG010000736.1_pt1 | contig 32911 bp, 44 predicted proteins | sample 8958741 | NCBI WGS metagenome assembly JAEAMG01 (sample SAMN16933256, study PRJNA681125) | bioreactor sludge metagenome | isolation source: anaerobic bioreactor treating anionic surfactant - SDBS | place: India: Bengaluru | collected 2019-02-28 | reverse complement strand
CTTTTCACAGCCTCAAGACAAACAGCCTCAGTCTGATCCTTAACATACCGCAACGAATAGCCATTCCTTTTCACAGCCTCAAGACAAACAGCCTCAGTCTGATCCTTAACATACCGCAACGAATAGCCATTCCTTTTCACAGCCTCAAGACAAACAGCCTCAGTCTGATCCTTAACATACTGCAACGAATCGCCATCGCTTTTCACAGCCTCAAGACAAACAGCCTCAGTCTGATCCTTAACATACCGCAACGAATCGCCATCGCTTTTCACAGCCTCAAGACAAACAGCCTCAGTCTGATCCTTAACATACTGCAACAAATAGCCATTCCTTTTCACAGCCTCAAGACAAAATTTTTCATCATACCATTTTTCATACTCAGTAACATCCCATCCAGGACCAATAATAACTTTACCTTTTGATTCTTCTTTAATAATTTTTATTACTTCATATTGAATTCCATCTTTCTCAATAATTTCTTTTTTCCTCATAATTCTTCCTTCCTTTTTAAACCATTTTTTAAATATTTTTTTTATTATATATTAAATATTTATCATAACCCTGTTTAATATTTTCTAGATCAAAAAAAGTTTTATTAATCAAGATCTTCAAATCATTTATCTTAACTGCATCCGGCTGTTTTTCATTTTGTAGTTTTTTCAATTGTTTTTTTAACTCATCAATGGTCTCTCTTTTCTTATAAACAGGACAATACCATCCATCTCTTTCCTGAAAGACTTTAAAACCATCCGTATTACACTTTATCTGCGCCTGAGGAAATGATGCCCCTATACTATTTATACAATCTTTACAGTTTTCAAACCCTACCTTCTGTTCCATTTTTTTTTCCCTCCTACCATCACCCAGACCAGTTTTATCTTTCTAAGAAAAAAAGGAAGAGAGAAAAGCTTATGTGATGGGATGATGGGATATTCCTTTTTCTTCTCTCCCTTTTCCTTAGAAAACCGGAGACATAATATTTTATTATTAGATTTTATTTAATGGAATCTTGTACACTTTCTACAATTCTATCAATTACTGCATCATATGTTTCTCTTGGTATTGTTTTTAATTTTTGTAACTTATCTTTTGTTTCTTTTTTTATTTGAATTGTGGTTATATTACTATAGTCTACCATACTATAGTAGTATATAGAAAACTATATATAAAGCTTTTGTATTATATTATAATATATGATAAAATATATTAATAACGAACTTATAATCCATAATTAAGGGTAGGTGAAAGAGATAGCAACAGATACATCAATAGCAATAAGAAAAGAAACAAAAAAAAAATTAGAATTCATCAAATTACACCCAAGAGAAACATATGATGATATACTAATAAGACTGATAAATCTGTATAATGAAAAACATAAATAAAGATTTATAAATCAATAAATAATTATTAGTGAACAATTATGGGAATGAAATGCCATGTATGCAATAAAAAGCTGAATATCTTCTCAGACTATACTCAAATCGAAATTGATGGACAAAAACGTGAAATTTGTACACCATGTAATCGTAAAAGAGAAAAAGAAGAAATAAAACAATTATTAAAAACTGATGAGGGCAAAAAGGACGTCTATCAACGTGGATCTCTATATATCAGCACAGGAATATTAGAAATAGGTGTATCCCTCCTGCTCATCTTTGCATTAGGATTCATTTTATGGATTATAGCAATTGGTTTATTTTGCATTGGTTGTTTCAGTGTTTATAAAGGGATGTCGTATAAATCAAAAGCAAAAAAGAAAATAAAATAACTAAAAAACTTTTATTTCAAACCAAACTCAGATTCAAGCTTATCAAAACGTTCCTTCTTTAGATAACCTTTGATTTTAGATACATTCTCTTTAATAAGATCCTTCGTATTCCATTTACATAAATTATCCAAGATAATATCACATAGATCCTCCGGTCTAATATAAACCATTTTTCTATTTTCCAAAATAAACGCCTCCGAAAACAACCTATTAGAGTTTTTATTTATAAAGATTCTTTATAGGGATTACTGAAAGTATTGCCAATTTTTACTTTATAGTATATACTTCACGGTATATAATTGCCTTTTTTAATAATAGATAATAGTCTATTAGTAGTCTATTCATTAAAATGAACAGGAGTATAAAAAATATCATTCAGTATAATGAATAGACTATTAACAAAAATTCATATGAATATACATATGAAACAAGTAACATACAGACATACATACAGACATACATACAGACATAAAAACAATTGCCGCAGCTGCAGCAGAAAAAAAATTGTTGCTGCAGAAAAGAAATTGCAAAATACTATTGTATTACACTACACAACTTATCAAACATTATTTTGCTGTATACTACACAATTTTGTAATAATTCAAAATAGACTTTGAATAAGTTTTAATAGGATGGACAAAAAACTCCTTCATTTTGAATTCTTTATATACAAGATTCAAAATGGATTTTCGATCAAATCCAATAGTAAAATACTACAAAATATAGTAAATCACTATAAAATAACTATAAAATAAGTATTTGTAAGTATTTTTAAGTATTGATAAGTATTATTGATAATAACTATTGATTAGTATTAATGCTTATTAATAATAATTAACAATAACACTCAGCATCAACAATTAATTATAATGCAATACATCAATGCATTACATCGTAATAATATGTAATACTAAAATACTTTGATGGTACTTATTTAAGCACTAAACAAGTACCTATATACCTATATACTTATATAAGTATAGAAGGAAATAAGTATACAACGGAAACGTACAAATAATTAAACGAAAATGTATACTAATAATGTACTTTTAATTTACTTTTTTCGATGAACATTCGATGAGCTCTTATATTAACGAAAAAACAAAAAACCGTTATTAGTAACAAAATTAACTAACAAATTCGTTAATAAAAAAAAAATATTATACCAAATTAGGAGGCATATTAGTCTTCTTATAAGTAACCAACAAAGCCAAAGACAACAAAACAAAACAAACCATCATAGCAACACCACTATAATAAGGATTAAAACCCTCATAACCCGCCTCAGTCGCCAAAGTAAAAACAATAAAAACAGAAGCATACAACAAAAAAGCAATCATAAGAGCAATACGCGCATCAAAAGCAGTAATAACAAAAATACCACAACTAAGAACAATAATAACAATATCAGCAACAGAAGCACCAAGATTATCCTCAATACTCCCAACAGCATCACAAGAAACCAAAGGAGAAAAAACCAAGAAACCTAAAAAAAATAATATAAACAATTTCTTACACAGCATTAGACACACCACCACTACTACGAAGATTCATAACAACACCAATAATCCCAATAATATACAAAACCGCAATAATAGTATAAACAAACAAACTAAGATAAGATGCCAGCTGCGCATCAATAGGAATAAAAATAGTAAAAGCAGACACCAAAATCGTACACATACTAGGAATAGCAAAAATACTATTCAAAAAAGCATCAATAACCAAATTACCACTATAAAACAAAATAAAAGCCGTATCAATAAGAGGAAGATCAATCGGAGGATTACGAATCATCTCCACATCCTGTGTAAAATTCTCAGAAATAGACTCAGGACTCTGCATACCAGAAGGCATAACAATAGAAACATAATCAGGCCCAGGAAGAGTATAACTAATCATAGATGCACCAATACCAAAAAAAATCTGAATAATAATCACATACTTAAAAAAATCAAAAGTATTAGACGGCACTAGCACCCTCCTCCTTAAAAACCAAAAACGTAAACATCAGCAAAATAATCTCAACCGCCTGAATCAAATGAATATACCAAGTAGGTGCACTAAAAGCAGTAAAAGCCAAAGCAATAACAAGAGTAATAACCCCAAAAACCCCTAACACATGCTTAGGCGACATCAAAGTCAAACCAAAAATACACAAAATAACACTAATCATAGCCATCACCGGCGCAGAAGAAGAATCACTACTAGAAAACACCTGACTAACACCAAAATACCTCGCAATCACATTACTACTATCATCAACCTTATGAGAAGTAACCACCAACCTGAGAATAACATCAGCTGATAAACTTAAATTAGAATAATCAAAATAAAAATCAACCTCATTAGGAGACATAGACACATTACTGGAATAAACCACTACATCACCATAATAAATAATAAAAACAACATACAAAGAATCCATCCTAGGATTATAATAATAAATCCTAAAAGAAGTAAGATTATATTTTGTAACTAATACAGTCTCAAGTAAAAAATCAACATCCGGCACTTCATCATCACTACTTTCTATCTTAACAATCCTAAAAATCTTCTCCGCAGTCTGACCCCATTCATTCGCAGGCTCAGGATAATAATCACCAGATGAAGAAACATAACCTGATTTAGATAAATAAACTTTATAAAAACCCCCAGCTATAAGATATAAATTAACATAACCGTTATCATCAGTCTTCAAAACACTCATATTTACAAAAGATCCGCTATTCTCCTCATATCTCTTAATAACAACAATGACATCTTCTACAGGATAATCAACAATACCAGACTCATAAGTAAGCGCTTCAACAACCCTTAAACCATAAAGAAATGTATCAGAAGAACTATTAGGCAAATATACATCCAAATGAAAAATCAAACCCAGTTCAATATTCAAATAAAAAATCCTTGCCTCATACCCAGAAGCATTAACCATAATCTGACAATCCTCACCCAACGGCAGAAGAGACACATTAATAACATGAGTATTAGTACAACCTGTATCAACATAAACCTCAGAACCATCATTATTAGTGACAAACACATCAAAAGTAAGATTCAAACCAGTCTCCTCATCAAAACAATTAACATACAACCCTACATCCGTATTAAACTCCAAACCAGACATACTGAATTTATACAGATCACCCCACTCCACATAAGACCATGCTTTAAAATACACTGGCATACCAATAGTAATATTATATACAGTAGAAGTCCCTGTATCATTATAAACAATTACACCATCCGTATAACTAGAAGGCATACTCCCAGATTTAGCTAAAATAACTGTATTATTAGCACCAGTACCTTTACTCCAAGAAAGATTAACATTAAAAACAGGTGTAGTCGATAAAACCGCACTACCACCATAAGGCGGATTAGGATAAGTACACTCAACTAAACTAGCATAACCTGAACTATAAGTCGGCCCATCCACAGAAGTATAACTCCAAGCCCTATACCAATATTTCTGACCAGGCGTAAGACCACTGTCATCATAATACTCACCAGTGTTATTATATACATTTATACCATCACTATATGAAGTAGGATATCCTGTTGTTTTTCTCTGGATGACTGTACGTTCAGCACCAGTACCTTTATCCCAAGCAAAATTTATAGAAGTTGTAGTAGTACTTTCTAAACCATATTTAGGCGCAAGCCTAAAATTCGATGGCGGCTCAAGCGAAACACCACTATAATACTCATACGCACCTATATCATAACCCGCACCCATAGGCCTAGAATTACCATCAAAATCAAAATCCGGGGGATTATTACTACTCCCAGCATCTATACAAGGAGAAGAATCACTTAAACGAAAATCATCACCACCCCAATCAACAAAATCAGGATTATCATTAGTAATAGCATTACTACCAAACTGCGTACCAGTAGAACCCGCCCAACTACTCACAACCGCACTATTCGTATCATAAAAACAATTATTATAAAAATTGAAATAACCTGAACCATAAGTTACAACAGTTGTAAGAATACCATAATTACTGGTACATACAAAAATATTGTTTCTGAAATAACACGGTGCTGTAATATCAGAAAGACTATATACTCTAAGACGACAACCATATCTCTGACAGATAAAAGTATTAGAATCAACAGTAATATTACCAAAACTACCATAACTTGAAGAAACAGTATCAAATTCAATACAATCACTATTACTCCAAGTGTTATCACAAAGATTATTATAAATCCTTGAGTTAGTGCATCTACCTGCTGTATTTTCCATACGCAACACTATATTCTGACCGTTACTACCATGAAGATAATTATTATAGATCATGACAGCATCTGTATGATCTGAACCTGCACCAAGATAAACACAGACATGACCATTAGCATAAGATGGAGAACCTGCACAAGTGTTATCTACCTCATTATGATGAACACTACCATTATGACTATCACCTTTTACACATAATCCTTCTTTACCATATTCAGCAATATAATTATGATGAACATCAAAATAAGCAACATGACTAAGACTTAATGCTTCCTGAGCCTCTTGTGTAGTCTGAACATATGTTATACTGCAATTATCAATCTCAATATATTTCACACAATTACTAGGTCCATCTATAGAAGAATAAACATAAATACCACTTGATTCACAATTATAAAGAGTACAATTATCAACACGAATATACTTAACAGTACCCGCAGTAGACTGATAAATATAAATCGCTTGATGCTCAGAATCCTTCACAGTAATATCCGTAAATCTAACATATTTAGCACCATTACTTATCCTCACCACCCCATCATACTCACCACTTTTCCCTGTACCATCAATTATAACTTCCTCATCTTGATAGTTCTGAATAGTAATCCAACTACCTGCATCAGAACCACAATTAATTATAACTTGCTCATTATACGTACCCGCCCTTATATTCAAAGTATCACCCGGACTCAACATACTTTCCCCTTTAGTAATGGTTTGCCAAGGATTACCTATACTTCCATCACCAGTTGTATCGCTACCAGTAGTCGCAACATAATATGTAGAACCTGCTTTTACAGTATTATCATAAATAAAAGGCAACACAAGAATCATGTTACACAATAACAAAAAAATCAAAGAAAAACGCACAAAACCATAATAAATCACATTTCTCTTTCTCTTATTTTTATTAAACATACTCAATATATCTCACAGATTTTTTTTTTAAATTACACCCATACCAGATTTAGATTCCACAACCTGACGTGCCAACATAAAAACCGTAAAAGCCGTAATAAGAATAATAAAAACCCAGCTATACTGATAAAAAAAACTCAGATAATTAATATTCTCCTCAGTGGCCAACTGCATATTCTCAAGATTAACCTGAATCCTAGTACGAATAGTCTCATTAGAAATACTATCAATATTACTCTGAGCATCATCAATAATCTCATCATTAGCACTATAAATATCAGTAGTGAAATTAATCAAGAAAGGTATAGCACACGCAAAAAGAAACACAAGCATAGTCGCTGATAAAATAAAAGCAAGAAAAAAACCTAAGACTGCATTATCATCTTTTCTAAGACTTCTTAATTTCATATAATCACATCCCTTAACATATTCTGGACCATTTCATATTCATTAAAAAACTGGACTGCATAAGGCTCACTAGAACCCTTCCTCTTGAATTTACCACCCATCCATGGGAACCAAAACGGTGATGCCTTTGGGATATAAGGCGGAATATTATTATTAGGAGTGACCGGAATATAACCAGGCGGCTCAATTGATGGGATCCAGCTTGGGGGCAATACGCCAGGTGCAGGTATCCCAACAGGTGTAACAGCAGCTTTTACTTTAATTTTTGTAACAGGTTTAACAATTTGTCTTTGTCTCCTAATGGGAATAATGCCTCTATAAGGTTCATGTGCTTGTTGGAAAGCTAGGTTTCGTTTCTTGATGCGTTCATATTCATTTATAAAATACTCTTCTCTAAAAAAGTTTTCATAAAATATGTCTGCACCGGATCGTGATCTATTATTATCTTCTACAAAATCTAATCCGTTAAATAATTTATATTTCCTAGTTTTTACACCAAGTTTCTCTGATGCTATACCACCATATTCAAACGGCGACCGTCTAGATCTTTTAGGTGAATACAATACTGCTTGCGAATATGTTATCGGAACATCATATACACCTCTCCATTCATAAGGTATTAAAATACCATAATCAACAGTTTTATAAAATGGTTCAGCATCAACAATATTCCTAGGGATATTAATAGTTGGTTGCCTTTTCATTGTCTCAACTGTCGGCCTGGGTTTATTTACAACCACAGGTTTTTGGAATAAATAGTTACCACCTGCCTTTGCATCAAATTCAAACGGCCTTGTATATGACACAGGTTTCGCAGCTTTATTTGAAACATTATACACATACCTTCCATACAGTTCTCTTGGAAGTACAGATAACCGGTCTCCTTCCATGAAACGCGGTGTTTTAACCAATGATTCATCAACATATGGTATATATGTACCTGGCGCCATGTCATCATAAAACCAGAATGATGGCTCATAGCCAAGATTTGTTTTTCTAGTGAAAGCATATCTGTTATACAGTTCTTTTGGGATGGCAGCTGCTCTGTCACCTTCCATAAACCTTGTTTTTCCAATGATTGATTCATCAATAGATGGAATCAATCTGGTTTTTCCAGTTGATGGTGCTCTTCTGCTGAATATATATCTGTTATATAGTTCTCTTGGGATTGCGGTAGGTCTGTCTCCTTCCATAAATGGCTGCATGCCTATCTTTGATTCATCTATCTGAGGAATTAATTTACCCGGCTTGCCTTCTAAAAACCCTTTTTCAGTTAAAATATAATTGTTTTTCATCTTCATGCTTCTGATTTGAAGATCTTTATCAAAAAGGCTTGCTGCCCTGATAGAACCTGGTGTCATTATGCCAGTCTCTGAAACAGGTATTCTCCCAAGCCAATATGATTCATATTCAGTTGGGATATTATAATAATTCATTTCAGCCCATGCCCTTATATCTCTAATAGAGGGTGCTCCCATGTATGATCCGCCACGGGCTATAACATCATATGGTAAAGCCTGTCCATAATCCCTGACTGCTAGCATTCTTTTAGAGACATAACCAGGTTTCTTCTGCATATACCCTGTGAATAAATCCTTAAAACCATAATATCTGCCATAAACATTCATCGCCAGTGGATTAGGCTGCCGGGGGATAAACGGTTTAGCTGTGATCTGCTTAGGCCTTTTGAACATCCAGGTCCATTCAGAGATTTCTCTAACAGGACCTGTTTTTCCTGCTCTTGTTTTAAGACTGGACCAGTTTTCACTTATTCTTGTTGATAAATTAGATGCCCTAGGCGATATATTCTTTTCTATGTATGGATGAGGCCTGCTAATCCATTTTGCGCCATAATAACCACCCACAAATGATGGGATCATAGATAAAACCCGGTTTGTTGATGGGCGGCTGGGCTCAGTATAAAATGATTTTGTAAAAGGATCATATCTTGTGTGCCTTTGCACCGGTTCAAACATCTTAGGGATGGCTACTGCGCTTTGCACTATCAACGGTGAACTAACAGCAAGCGGTATTCCTATCCCAAAGGCTTTACCGATTTTACCAGCTGCTTTTGATCCTACACCAAGTTTCGTTATTGTTTTTGACGTTATTTTTGATACACCTGTTCCTAGTGCGCCTAAGCCTGCTGTTATCCCTGCTGTTATAACAGGCATGTAAACCCAGTCTATCATAGCTGGTGAAGTATACACTGTTTTTGCTCCCTCCCAGAATCCGCCTGTTTTAAAAGCCTGTTCATATGGGGCAAGTGATAATGCTTGGTTATATACCATGTATTTAGTAGGATCTGGTTTTATGTTATTATTTATAAAATATGTTAATTCTGAGTTGTCTGCACGTTTTTGTGCAGCTGAATAATATGTATCCCATGCTCCTTTGCTCTGCATCTGTTTTTTCCAGTCGTCAAAGGATCTATAAGGTTTATAGAAAGGGCTGCTTCCAGCAACAACATTATTATATGCTTCATGTAAATAAAAATCTGTCAGGTTGGAATATCCCCTTTTTTTATAATCGCTGTATTGTCTGGTTAATTCATTTGCTGTCGAAAGATCTATGCCTGCACTGGCCCAGGGGATATCTTGTGTTGGAGCAAAACCTGCACCAGATAAAAGCTTGATATTAAGGATATATTCTGCAGCTTTAGTTATGTCGCTTGTGCCAAATTTCTTTTTTCTTTCTTCTGCAGGTATGGCTTTAACAGAAGATATTATGTCTTTCTTCATTTTTTCATATGCGGCCATGCCCGCCTCAAATCTAGATATACTTTGAAGAGTTGGCTCATATCTGCCTGATCTTGCATTGTATCTTACGTCTGAAATATATAATCCAGTTTTTTTTAGGCCGTCACCCGTTGCAGAACCTGCTGGTCCTAAATCAAAAACTCCGTAGTTATTCCACCATTCCTTGGCTTTTTCTGGATCTTGACGTACAAGTTTTTTCATGCCGGTACCATACATATAGTCTGTCATGGATTGTGAAAACTGCTCTGGCGTCTGTTGGCCAACAAAGCTTTTTAAGGATTCTCTAGCATAGACATCTAATGCTCCCGGGATTTTTGAAAGCTTCATATATTCATTTGGATCAGTTTTTTTTAATGATGTGATAACTTCTTCTCTGAATGCTTTTGGTGCATATCCTCCTTTTTTGTAGATATTGCTTATTTCTGAGAGTGTTTTTTCAGTTGCTTTTAGATAATCTTTAGAGGTCGGTGTTGAAAAATAAACTTTATTACCGTAACTAATCCTAGTAAGCCTTCCCCCAGCTGCTACTATATTTTCCTGTCTGCTCATTAAATCTTTTATAGGTACAAAACCATTGAATTGGTTTCCGCTGCTGTCTTCCCATATGATGAAATATGCTGCATTGGGGTTTGTATAAGTTATTGGATTGTTTATTACTGGAGGTAAAAATTTATTGACGTTTAAAGTGAAATCCCCGTTTTCATCTTGAGTAACATATGGGGCATATGCGTAGTTTCCTGATCTGATTGCATTAATTCTTTCAGATGTGGTCATTGTTTTATCCATGATAATTTTTCTTATATCGTTAGCTAAACCGATTCTCCCGGTTATCGTGGTTTTTCTTAATATATCTGGAAAAGTAGTTGTTGAATTTATAATCTGTTTTTGTATTTCAGGCGGTAGCCTGCTGATCATCAACTGTGTTTCTGCAGATATAATTGGAACTCTAGTTGTTGTTACAGGTGCTGTAGGTGTTATTGTAGCAGGACTTGCGGGTGCAACTCTTGATATCAAGGATTCCTTAACATCCTGACTTACAGGCATAGAACCTATAGTATCAATAATCTTCTGAGTAGTCTGCGGGATAACAGGTGAAGTAGCGGCTACCTTAACTGTTGTAGGTGCAGCTGCAGCAATCAAAGGTTCTTTAACATCCTGACTTACAGGCATAGAACCTATAGTATCAATAATCTTCTGAGTAGTCTGCGGGATAACAGGTGAAGTAGCGGCTACCTTAACTGTTGTAGGTGCAGTTGCAGAGATCAAAGATTTTTTAACAGTAGAAGACACTGGCATAGTACCAATAGTATCAATGATCTTCTGAGTGGTACTAGGAATAGTAGATGCTGTTGGACTTGGTGCAAGACTTTGAGCCTGACCTTCTAAAACCTCATTTAATGACATTTATAAATTCCTCCATATCCAAAAAAAAATGTTACTCTCATTTCTTTTCACCATCTTTTTTAACAAATTCCTTTTCAATAACATCAATAAGTTTACCTGCGATAACACTACAAGAAAACAAATCAATCATAAAGACAACCTCCTACGACCCATCCTTTTTCTATCATTCTTATTATGCTGCGGCTGGATCCAAAAAGGAAACATCTCATTAAAACCATTTTTAGATTTATGCTGATGAGATCTAATTAACTCAGCATTATTAACCCGCATAATAGCCTGATCCAGCAAACTAGTATTCATATTATAACGACTGCATATATCGCGCATCATCATAAGTGCTTGAATATCAGAGATAAAACCATTATAATTACTCTGAATAATACTATATATCTCATCAATAACAGGTAAAATCTTAGGAGAATAACGACTGCAGAGCATCCTAAGGATACCAAAACGACTATTCACCTCAGACAAGCTGGTTTTATTAAAAACACCGGGTTTCTTAGTCAACATAATATTATTAAGAGCATCATAACCTGTAGAAAAAATATTTAAAAGGATCTCATAATCAGTATCAACTTTATCTTTAACAGGGATTTTCGCTGTTGAATCAGACCCCATATAAATATTTTTATTATTTTTATTCATAAAAATATAAACCTATTTTTTTATTTTTCTCCATTTATATCCTTTAGGAAGACGTGGCTCATAAACAATCTCATAACCAGGTTTACCAGGCATCATATTAGCAGCTGGCATCATAGAATTCATAGGAAAACCAAACATACTATTCATCAACATCTGCGTAGGACCCGCGGGTTTAAACTGAGGATTCAAATTTTGTAAATAAAGAAGCTGCTGCTTTTCAGCTAAAAGCTTCTGGATCTTAAGATTCTGCTTGATCAACTTATTCCGTTTTTCCAATAAATCAATTCTTTGTTTACGCAACGCCTCTTGATTATTTACCGCATCAATTTTCTCCTTAACATATTCCTGTCTAGTTTGACCATAACGACCACCGCTGAGAACATTAATTGTCCTACCAAAAAGACCATCTTCCTTACTGTTATATGGTTTGCAATCTAATATATTAATTACTTTATCGTTATCAACATCACCAACAATAGGTAAACCGTTTTTCATAAATGCATGTAAAAAATCCATGTTTTTTTTCTGCATAAACTAAAAATTTCTTTTTAGATATTTAAAAAAGTATCATTCTATATAGAAAAAAAAATCTAGATTTAATAATATACTTATTTTTTTAAGCAGAGGGCCCTTCATTTAAAATCTGTTTATCCTCCGGGATCTTATTAACAATCAACTCAGCACTACGCTTAATATGAGTAGCAACATTAGCAGGAATATCAAAATTAAAACGAATTGCATTAGCATCAAAAATAACATAATCCTCACGACTGCGACTACTAAGATATCTCTTATTATTTTTATCAGCTACCAATGTTTTAACTATCTCCTCCATAGTCATACGTTTAGCATCAACAACACCATTTGTAAAAGCCTTGCTTCTCTCCCCCATCTGCTCAATGATTTTATCTTTAAACTCTTTAGAATGACACTCATAACGACACTCAAGTTCAGATTTAGGCGGCATAATATTCAACTGCTTCAAAATCAAAGTAGACCCAAAAATATCTTCATTCTTAAGATGAAAACGACTATAAACATAATAGACTTTAGAATTACGTTTATTATAACGGACATCAAAAGGCCGAACAATCGCATAATCATTTTTCTTACGGCTCATCTCATAAAAACCATGAAACAATTTACGCGCCTGACTATCGATATAAGTTACATCAGGAGTGACAAAAAAAACAACAGGCAGATACCGGCCAAAAACCTGCAGCGTCATAGCGATACTTTTATTAGCTATATCATACCATTCACGCGCAGGGATACCAACACCTGCCTCATCCCAAACAATAGCACCACCACGAATATTCCTTTTTTTAATATTCTCCAAAGCCCTCATAAAATCATTAGGAAAATAAACAACACGTTCCTCAAATTCTTTCTCAAAGGTTTTGTCCAATGCATTTGCCATAGAGATAGCAGTAGAACTTTTTCCAACACGATGTTTACCAGTAATCATTCCAAGAAAATTAAAATTATATTTATGGATCCTCCGGTAGATATGACGCAGATAAAGAACCCCTAAAAGCTTTTTATCTATATCAGGGATATAATCTGGATTATTGTTTAAAGACAATCCGTCCATCATCTTTACGATCTCCTAGTTTAATTATATCTAAAGTGCTTTCTTCAGTGACATCAAGATCGCCCTCTACATCAACCTCAATTATCGGGCTATTAATAAGAATCCTTTGGTTATGCATATGGACCTCTTCAGCATAAAAATATTCAAGATCCATGATTGCATCATTCTTCTCAGAAGGCGTAGGCTTACCTTTATCTTCCCTAATCTTCTTAATCTCCTCTTTCAGCTGCTTCTTCCATTCGTTAAGTTCTTTACGTTTACTAGATGGAGTGAATCTCTCCATCATGACAGCTAGATCCCATGTCTTTCTAGCAAATGCATACTTCTCATTCTTGTCATTATAACATTTAGAGTTATGAAGTATACAATCAAAAAGCAGGTTTACCAATCGTCCCTTAAACATCTCTGTAGGTGACTTATAAGATTCAAACTGTCCAGTATCAGCACCTGAATCATTATTAACATTCATATATATACAAATGACTTTGCTAATATATATATATTATTCAGTGCTAAAAACGTAATATTATAATAATAGACTACTCCACTGTTACTCTCCTGTAATCATTTACCGAAAACTTTAAACGTTTCGGAAAAATATTATACGTGGTTGACTATATCAAACCAAGTGAAGAAAAAAAATGGGAAAATACACCAGATCAAACATAGAACACATAGTTTCCAACGAAGAATACCTAGCAATGTACCACCATGCAACAAACATGCTAGAGAAAAGCTGGATCACACTACTATGGCTGACAGCAGGCAGACCAACAGAGGTTTTAATGCTGACTAAAAAAGATATTGTAATAGAACCTGAAAAGACAAGCATAAGGATCAACACACTTAAACACTGCGGATCCAAAAAGAAAGGATCCTTTGTCCCACATCACCGCAACCTGCTATTAAAAATATCCTCAGAAATAGAATACATCAAAAACTTACAAAACTTCCTAAACCGTTTTCAAAACAACGACAGCAGACTATTCACCATGAGCATCAAAACAGGATACAACATAATCAGCAAAATATCAAAAGATACACTAGGAGTAAACCTATGCCCCTATAACTTCCGGCATAGCAGAATGACGCTACTAGCGGAACATGGCGCAAGTGAAGAGAAACTAAAACAATTCAAAGGATCCTTCACAAATGAAAGCATACGCAAATACCTGCATGTAAGACAAGTAGAATACACAATAGAAAACTAGATTACAGATTATATCTAGATTTATTTTATTTATATATATTATTTATTTTTACTACCTTTAATACTACTATTCTTAGAAAAAGCAGCACCTGCTTTATCCCTATAACGGCGGATCCAAATAAACAACTCCTTAGCACACTCCTGACCAATACCTGCGATAAAAGCAACAAGCCCAACTGTCACTGCATCAATGTTTAAAGCCATGGATCTTCACTAAGGTTCTAACGGCATTTCAGAGTTTATCAAATTCATTTTCACCATTTCTTTCCGGGCATTATACCAGGGTTTTGTTAAAATTATCTGTGAAATAAAAGGTTTCCTACATAAAGTATCATTACAAAATTCATTAATGAATTCTTTATTATTTCCTGTAAGTGTAAAAGTCCGATGAATATTGATAGTTGGAATGTTTTTTATTTTTACTAATGATATATAAAATTCTATTATTTTAAAAGGGAGTGTTATATCATTGTTACAATATGGACATAGTATATGTCCGATTTCATTATTTTGAATATTGTTCATAGAAATGGTCCATTTTATTTAATACTTCATGCAATGTGCCTTGTATGAAGCATTTATGTACTTCAAAAGTATATTTTGCAACGTCTTCTACATCTGGACAAAATAGTTTTATGATTTTTTCATAATATGTGTCTAATGTTCCTGATTTAAGATGCGAAACTGTGTCTAGTAAAGCTTTATAGGATATATGACATCTTTCTACACTGTTTCTTACTGCGTCACTCCAGGTTATTAACGCTTGTTTAAGCTGTTCATCTATTTTTGTTGTGGCTTTTTCAATATCAATGTTTTGTTTTTGATCTATGTTTAATCTAAGTATAATAGATCGGTAGCCTGTAAGGCTGTTTCTAAGCATATCTATATCTAAAAAAAACGTGGTTAAATATCCCTTGCTTACAATATCAGTCTCATCCGTCAAAAAACATCATCCTTCCTATTGGTCTTTATTTTAATTTTAAAAGGCATAAAACCTGATTTCACATGATACTTATTGCTAAGATAGTTCTGCATCCTTTTAGAATGTGCATAGATCCATGCAGGATATATTATAGCGATCATTGGTATAATTATTGCGATTTTTACATCTATCAACGCAGTGAATAATGTTATGAATGGTATACTAAATATCAGGAGACATAAGATCATAATATTGGTATGCAGTTTCATTATTGTTTTTACAATTGTTAGCTTTTCCTGCTCTGGTGTTAACTGTGGCTGTAATGGCCTATTTTGAGGGTTTGTTATTGATGACGGCATAGTTTTTTCTTCTACTTTTATCTGTTGAGGTGACTGCTGAGTTGTTGATGGTGATGCCTGCGGGTTTTTATTCTGTTGCAATGACGCCTTTATAAATGCTAGCAATTCCTCTTTTGATATAGATTCATCTTTTTTTACTTCATTCATGTTTGTTTTTCTCCTCTTTGCATCAGTTTTATAGTTATGGCTGTGGTGATCCTGCTTATTATTATAAATGTCAAAGAGATGATTATGCAGAGCTGCATAGCATTATTTAATGGAAATAAAATATTTTTCAGATTCGTTAACTCTGGTATATTATAATAGATATACAAGGTTATAACAGATAAGATTGCTGAGAATAATGCCAGGTTCATAATATCTCTTAGAAGTATAAGTTTGGTTTTTCTTTCCATATTTTTTATTTCTCCCCTGTAAATAATAGCTTGAAAGGAAGCGTAAATATCTCTTTGATGATTTTTATTATTTTAATCATATTTTTTTCTTTTTTTTTTATTTCCTAGATAAGAGTGGGACTATTTTTGTAACTAATTTTTTTAATACCGCTACAAAAATCTTTTATCATTATATACAGATAACATGGGATAAAAAGAGAAAAAAGAATTATCTCCATCCAACATTCAGAATAACTATTTGTAGTGATGGTAACGCTGAAATCATTCAAAGTGCTCAATATCAATGTAATATAAATTATAATCAAAGAAGTAAGACCACTACTATAACCAATGATTTTTAATATTTTAATCATATTCTCTCTTTTTCAATTGTCACTTTAATAATTTCTCCTACCTTGTAGTTGTTGTTTAAGTATTCCGTTTCGGCGATTAAAAAAGTATCATAAATCATTTGATTCATTTGGGTTTGCATAAGATTCTGAGCAAAACCAAAAGGATTTTGCATTATATTATCAAAAGTTGGTTGTTGTTTTTTTGGTTTAACTATTTCACATGGCGCAAGTATCACTCTTACTGTGCCATCCATGAGGTCTCTGAAACCTATTATTTTATATCTTCTTTTTTCAATTTTTTTTACCATAATTTTTATTTCCTTATTTTTTATGATTATCTATATATTCTATGATTGCTCTATTTATCTGAAAATTTATAGGAGAACCATTCTCTATCTTTCGTTTTTTGAAAAAATTGAATACTTCATCTGGCAGATTAATAATTACTTGCTTCATTTATACAGATATTAATGGAAATATGTCTATATATATTTATTGGTATATGTATAGCACAATATATTAATATATAAAACCACATATGCTTTTTAAGGTTAACAAAAAAATATGATAGATCAAAACATGGAACAATCAACACAAATGCAACAATCATCAAACATCTCACCATTTTATACTAATCTAAGCAAATCAATATTCCATGGAGAAAGCGAAAAAAGCTTCGTAGATAAACTACTAGGAAGACAAGACGCAGATAAACTACATGAATTAATCAAAAAAGAACCATTAACCCTCAGCGACGTAGAAGAAATACTTTTCCTGATGACAAGCATAGACCAAAAACTTTTAAACTACAACGAATGGGACCGCTACATAATAGTAAAACTATTCCCATGGATCAAAGATTTCAGCATCATATGCAAAACAATGATGATATATGAAACCCAATACTCAGAAGGAGAATTTGACAAAGATTTCACAGATCCTAAAATGAAACTAGATACATACAAAATCATTAAAGAAATCAACAAATACCTCTTACATGACTTCAAGTTTTTAATATCAACATTTCTTTTACTAAGCAACACAACCCTATCAGTTGACGGCGCAGCTTTTGATGTATTAACCACAAGTAAATTTGAGTACAGCTACCCCACTATGCCCTTACCACAACCACAAGAAAGAAACAGAAATATTTTAAATATATTTAAAAGTAGAAAATAAGTGAGGAATAAAAAAAAATGTTATGTGATATATCGTTTTCAGGACAATACAAAAAAGAATGTTTAGCATCTACCAGCTGCCTATGGTGGACTGGCACAGGCTGCAAACTAAAAGAAATAGATGAAAAATAAAAAAAACAAAATGAGGTAAAAAATGTTAAGTTTTTATAGATTCAAAAGATACGCTTTTTATATACTTTTATTAGCCATACCATTTCTTTTATTCATGATTCTTTTCCTCATGATGGGTTTAAAACGCATCTACCTAGGTGATGGCATCTATGCTACAATGATCAGCCCAATTGATACATTAATCTGCATAATGGCGACTTTAATCACAGGCGGCATAATAATAGCAATAGGCAGCCGCATGCTACGCCATCCACTAATCAGCATGCTAGAAGGCAAAGGACTACTTACTTTCATCCTGGATTCAACCGGTTTAATCAGCGCCTTCAACGTAGTAGTAAACGCACCACGCCTCCTTGGAAAAAGACCAGGCATGAAAAACATAGAACTTGATGAAACATATGATGTAGATATCATGCATCGCCTTGTTTTCCCAAAAAATGCACCACTGACAAAAGGATACATGATGTCCAGAGATGAACAAGGCCGACCTATCTTTGAAGAAAAAATGGTTTTGATGCTACCTGATGAAGAAAAAAAACATGACACCCTTTTCCGGTTTGAAAGCAGCCCAGTCTTCATCTATAACAAAGTCATGGGACAATTCATAAGCAGAAATCAACTAGCAAACAACGAAAAAGACATGCAGTTAAAACACAGCAGCCTAAATATACTATACAAACTACAATCAATAGCAGACCAATTCAGAGACTTTGGAAGATATGCAGGAGAACTCACTAAACCAAAACAATCCGGCCTATTCGCCAAGATGCCATGGCTTAAATGGGTGCTAATAGGTGCAGTAATACTAGTAATCATCATGATCATCGTAATGTTCATACCGGGATTCACAAAGGGTTTTGGAAATCTAGGCGGAAATATAATACCTAAATAACTACCTACAAATCTACCTACAAATCTACCTACTAAAATTCAAAAAAAAATTCTTTTTTTTTTAATTTCTCTCAACACGTTTTTTCATCATACGTGATAAACCCAGATCATTAGAAACACTCACAGCTGCATAAACAAAGAGTTCTACAATCCACAACACAAAAATCATGACTATGAAAACCCTGCTAAACCACATAAAAAAATTGAACTCCAACGTAAGATTAAGAAATAAACCGACTTCAATAAACAAATAAAAAATCAAACCCATCGACAACGTTATAACACTCATAGCACGATCATACAGACTACTTGCAGTTAAAACATTATACAGCTTCAAAAGAAAAATAGCAATAATCCCAATGATACTAAAAAACACCAGATCATTAAGAACCAAATTCATATTTATCCAAACATTATATTTATTTTCTTTTAATAAACTTATGCTTCTTTAAAAAAAATAAAAAAAAGAAAAAAATGGGTTTAAATATAGAATCGTTATAATACTTGACCGCCGTAACCGGCGTAACCACCCATCATACCTGGGCCCATGAAACGACTAGCAATACCAGTAATTATCAGACTTATAACTATAGTGATTATTATAGCTAAAGCTATAATCGGCATGTAATCCCCGATCTGTTGCTGCGCCTCAAAGTTACTGACTATACCATTTTTAATAGCGGTTTTAATAGTTGTATTAGTTATCGCATCAATGTCGCCTTCAACTAATTGATAGGTTTGTCCACCAAGCACACTTGTGAAGACATACAATAGTCCAGCTACTGCAAACCCTACTATCAACATAATGACAGCGAATACTGCAGCTGCGGTATTAGCCTCTTGATTCTTTCTTAAGCTTTTAAGCTTAAAAACTTTATTGGCTTTCATAAAATTTTTTTCACCTTTATTCTTAAAAACTTTCTAGAAGTATATAAAAAAGTATGCTTCTATGTAGAATATAGAAAAAAAATTTTTTATTGATTACTATTTCTTCTTTTTTTAATATAAATAAAAGCTATTAAACCAAAAATAATAAAAACACTAAAGATTGCACGACCATTATTATAAAAATAATTCTCCTCCTCAGTAGTAAACACATATGAATAATTAAACCAGTTAATACCATCATCAACTTGGATCCGCCAATAATAATCAGATGCATAACTACTAGCAATAAAATCCTGCACAGAAAAAGTACCATTAGATATATTAGAAAAAGTTTCAAGAAGATAAGGGATACTGCCAAGATCTTGGCCGAAATAAAAACTTAGATTCATAATATAGCCATAAGTATGATTAACTGTAAGATACAACATAGGCTGCAGAGGAATACCTATACTATTATTAGCTGGATAAACACCAGATATTACAATATAAGTAATTGTTATATTTCCACCTGAAATCAAGGTGTAATTAAAAATATTGGACCATCCTGAAACATTTCCACCAGCTATACTAGAATAATTAAAGATATTATTCCAAACTCTACTAATGTTTCCACCAGTGATACCGGTATATTCAAATATATTAATCCAGCCTGCATTCTCGCCTCCTGAAACACTGCTATAATTAAAAAAAGACGTCCATTCAACTATGTCACCACCAGATACACTACTATAATTAAAAATATTGGACCATTCCGCGATATCACCACCAGATACAAGAGTATAGTTAAAGATATTAGACCAGTCAGCTAGATCTCCGCCAGTTACACAAGAATAATTAAAAACATTCTGCCAGGTCTTCTCATAAATATCACCCCCTGTAACAGCACTATAATTAAAGATACAGGTCCAAACCGCAAGATCTCCACCGGATACATCACTATAATTAAAGATATTATTCCAAACCGCGCTGTCACCACCAGATACAATAGTATAATTAAATATGTTATTCCAAATATTACCATTACCACCAGTTACAAGAGTATAGTTAAAAATATTAGACCAATCACAAAGATCCCCACCGGAAACACTAGAATAGTTAAAAATATTGGACCATCCCGCAATGTCACCACCTGAGATGGAACTATAGTTAAAAATAATCGACCACTCAGCAACAGCACCGCCAGATACAGAACTATAGTTAAAGATATCAGTCCATCCTGCTATATCTCCACCTGAGATCAAAGTATAATTAAAGACATTATTCCAACCAGCGACATCACCACCAGATACACTACTGTAATTAAAGATATTATTCCAAGAAGAAACCGTACCACCTGACACAGAACTATAATTAAAAATATTGGACCAATCACAAAGATCCCCACCGGAAATACCGCTGCAGTTAAAGATATTAGTCCATTCTGATAAATCTCCGCCAGATACAGAACTATAGTTAAAGATATCAGTCCATCCTGCTATATCTCCACCTGAAATCAAAGTATAATTAAAAACATTATTCCAAGCACTTATAGTACCCCCTAAAACACTGCTATAATTAAAAAAAGACGTCCATTCAACTATGTCACCACCAGATACACTACTATAATTAAAAATATTGGACCATTCAGCAACATCACCACCAGATACAAGAGTATAGTTAAAGATATTAGACCAATCAGATACATCACCACCAGCTATACTAGAATAGTTGAATAAATAGTCCCAAGATGAAGAATCACCACCAGCTATACTAGAATAATTAAAGATATTACTCCAAACTGCACTGTCACCGCCAGATATAGCACTATAATTAAAGATATTGTTCCAAGAACTTATAGTACCACCAGATACACTGCTATAATTAAAGATGCTACTCCAAGAAGAAATCGTACCACCTGACACAGAACTATAATTAAAAATAATCGTCCATTCTACAACATCACCGCCAGATACAAAACTATAATTAAAAATATTGAGCCATTCAGCTATAGAACCTCCTGTAATAGAACTATAATTGAAAATATTGTTTAAAGAGGAAATTGTACCACCGGAAACACTGCTATAATTAAAAATATTGATCCAGCTGGCAGAATCACCACCCGTCACAGAAGAAAAATTAAAAACATTAGACCAACCCGCGACATCACCACCGGAAACACTGCTATAATTAAAAATATTGATCCAGCTGGCAGAATCACCACCCGTCACAGAAGAAAAATTAAAAACATTACTCCATGAAGGAACTAAATAATCTGTATAATTATTAGGATCAGTCTCATCAACAGTTTCATCAAAATCATCAACACCATCATTATCTGTATCATAAAGAAAAGGACTAGTAAAAGTCACATACAACTCAGACCAATCACTAAGTTTATCACCATCAGTATCACCGTGAGAAGCATTTAAAGTAGCATTATCAGGAACATTAAAAATAATGCCCGATAAAACACTCCTGTTACATATGATACTTGGTTCCCCCCCATCCATCACAAGATGATAACTAAACTCAAACATATCATTATCACAGAAATTAAAAGTAGTTCCAAGATTAAATTTTTTAGCAATCAAAATATAAGTATCATTCAAATAACTACTCTGCGCCATCAGACTATTATTGTATATAATACTAGATTTAGCATCACCCGGGGAAATAGTAAAATTATTAGATTCCCCAAACTCCCCTATATAACTGCCTTTCCCACGGCCTTTATCAACAGAAATATAATGATAACCTTCCGTATAATCATTAGAACTCACCCATAGACGAAAATAAACATTACTCAACGTGAAATTCTCCACAGGTGTATTGTTATGATACCATGTTGAAACCCACTGACCACAAAAACTCTCATCCATATCCTCATCAGGCAGTTCTCTTTTAGCTAAACACGTATCATTATCTGTCTCACCCCAACCCTGATCAAACTCCAAAGCATCAAAAGCCTTGATAGGTTCCCACAAAGAACCATTCACCACAGGCAACGCCTGATAATGATACAGAGGAACATAACTAATATTAACATCAGAACAACCTAATGTAACCTTCCTGACAACATCCTGGCATATAATACCTTTCTTAGTCCAATTACCAAGATAAGTGACACTATCTTTAATTGCTTTAATCCGAATGGTGAAAGCATCATCAACAACACCAGAAAAAACAGTGGTATTCTCATACAAGCCACTAGTAGCATTCAAAACCATTGTCCTATTCAACCAAGAACTATTACTGTAATTATAAAAACAAACATAAACATCATCAGGTTCATTAGTAACCTCTGCCTTCACAACAATAAAATCCTCAATCTGACAGCTATTATTAGTATAATAACCATCATCAGCATAAGGCGGAGTATTAGCAGTAGGTGTACCATTCTCAAGACTAGGAATAAAAAAAGGACCACCAGTATCACTAGGATTACCAGCATACATAATAGTGATCTCAGGAACGCTACCGCTATAAGTACAATACATACTCACCTGAGAAGTACCATCTGTCGCATATTCACTATTACTCCAACTACTATCAAAAGTAGGATAAGCAGAATAAATATTAGAATTACTATAAATAAAAGTTATAGTACCAGTATCACTACTATAACATAGTTTCAAATTACAATCTTCGCTAAGATCATCAGCATCAGCTAACAACACAAGAAAATAATTATTACTAGCACTTAAAGTAGGGCTTGTACTAAAAGTAAAAGTTTCCCAATGATCACCCTCACCCATGCCAACAGTAGATGCAACAGATTCACCATTAGTGATAACAGTCTCAGGACTACCATCACCAGTATAAATAGCAGCCTTCACATCAACATCACCGCTTTCACCCTCAAGACTGAGATAAGCAGAAACACTATCAATCGTACAATCCTCAGTACAAGCTATTTTGACACCGGCTTGATACTCACTATATCCCCCTTCACGTTCATTATTAGCAATAATAAACCATTCATCATAAACAGAATTACTACCAAAAATACCTGCCCGCGCAAAAATATCCCTTTTATTCAAAATAGGAACAATAAAATTAAAACCAAGCATGAAAAAAACAATATAAACCAAAATATTAGATATTTTCATGCCAGGCAGACTTCTCCCTTAGACAAAAAAAAATAAAAGTTTTTTTTATCTAATAATAACCGTCAGCGCGGAACCAATCAATAGTAAACTTCTCATTATTAGCAATAGTAAAACCATCACCAGTACCACCATTGCTATCCTGAATATACGCCTGATACCAAGCATACTGAGCATTATGAGCAACCTCAACAATATTAATCTGCTGGTTTACCACATCAGTATCAAAATCAAAATTAATATCAATATAAGCCCTAACCCAAGCAGCAACCCAAGTATCATTATTAGATGCATAATTCACAGTGACATTAGTCCTAAACTTAAAAACAAAATCAAAAGCAGTATCAGAAGGCGTCTCACCAGTCATCTCAGCAGATCCTGCACTATCAGTATACTCATACCAACTAGATACATTAGTGGCATAAGTCGTGCCAGGTGTTGCAGAATGAGCACAAGTACCAATCCTTAAAAACCCAGCTGCACCAGATCCAGGATTATAATCACCAAAAGCATGCCAATCACGATTAACAGCAACATTAGCAATATTCAAAGTAAACAAAACAGCAACTACAACACCTACTGTGAATACACTAAATACTCCACCAGCCTTAAAAACATTTTTTTTATCTCTCATAACTTTCTTAATACTCCCTAAATCTTTTTTTTTAATCAAAAATATACATCAAAATACCCTCATATATATTTTACTATGTATGAAAAAATATATCTAATAAGTTTTTCTAAAAATATCATCCTCTTCTTGAGTCCATATATTATATGGTACTATCTCTAAGATTTTATTTTCCTTACCCTTTTGTTCAGCCTGTTTATTCTTTCCAGCATCTAAAAATATTCTACCGTCAAACTTAAAAGCAGTAACAACACCTTTATCCAACTGATAAATCTCTAATTCATAAGCAACCCCATTTATGCCTATACTAAATTTTGTAGTAAACATAAAAAACTATATCCTCCTTTGACTTCTACCAAAATGTTTATTTTTAAAATGAATAACAAGCATACCCATCGCACCAGATCCATCACCCATGTTTTTACCACAAACCGCGCAGATCATAATTTACCTCCTACATAAACCAAGCAATCAACAAAGAAATAAAAACCAAAAAACCTACAAGAGCAAAACGACAACAACGATACCAAAACACCTTATCCAACGCTTTCATCAATTACGACACAACTCCTTATGAACACTATCAATATGAGACAAAAGACTAACACGTTCAACAAAACCATCACCACAGACCAGACAACGATAAAAAACAGAAACCATCAGAAACCAGACCCCCTAATAACATAATCATCAGAAGATTTAACATGCCTCATAGACACTTTCATCTTCAAACAATCCTTAATACATAACTTACTCAGGGCATCAGAATCATCAAAAGACGGAACCAAAGGATGACCACAACAGGAAAATTTACATCCACTGCATTCCTTATCTGGAACCTGCTGACAAAAACGTACACCAACCGGCTTAACAAAATCATCAAGAAACTTCTGCACCCTTACAACTCCCTCCTAAACAACAACATATAATCATCCTTTCCACCTGAATCAATCCTAGACCGATCCTCAACCATCCTACGAATAACAGGAACCACATGACCAAAAACAATAGCTTTAACTGCTTCATCAAATTCATCAACACTCTCAGCATGCAAAAGAAGATCAACAACCTGATCAGCTAATTTCTGTTTTGCAACCATATTTACCTCTTATAGATTTTAAATTCAATATCAAAAAATTCTTTATATTTAGATTTTTTAAACTCATCTTTTGCATAGTCAGGTAAATCTTTAAAAGAAATAACTGAAATTTTAATTATATCTGCATTAATATTCCAACAATTATCATATATATATCCCGGAACTAAAACTAATTCCTCCTGCAGATCTATACGACCTATCCAATATGGTTTAAACTCTCTATACTCATGTGTCTTTTCTCCAGTACATACCATATCATAATATTTTTGTTTTAAATGTAATATCAAAGGATTCATTTTTTACCTCAAACAGTATAATCAAAATAACCTAGACTAATATCACTACCATCCCAAACAACAACCATAAAATATATTGCTTTAGATTCAACATGATAAGGATAATTAAAAGATATAACTGTACGATAAATCCCATCTGTACCAAAAAAAGTTTCATGATGAACATAACTTGAATTACTGATTTCACTATAATAAAAATCCACCTGCAAATCATCATCATCAGGATCCATAACAGAAACATTAAGCCAAAAAACGAATTCCGTACATCTATAAATTTTACTACCATTAATATCATTAAGTGTTATAACTGGTTTTTTATTAGGACTACAATCCCTTCCATTCCTACCATCAACACCATCACTACCATCCCGGCCAGAATCACCAGCCCTACCATCAAAACCCCTGAGATCAATCCAACTACCCCATAAACCACTAGAATTCATAATGCTAATATTAGAACCATTCCACCTCACATCAAAAAAAGCATCCCGGCCATCAACACCAGAAACACCAGGCTTACCATCTCTACCATTCACAGGTGCTTTAGCAAAATTAAAAACTAAAGCTGATATAGAAGTAAGTAACGCAACCAGAACCAATACAAGAACTACAAAGTTGATAATCTTCTGCTTTTTATAACGCCCAAATACCTTAACATTCACTTTTCATCACCTTCATAAATTTAAATTTTCCTCAATCTATATTCATACTCATAGAAAATAAAACTCTTAATAAAATGAGAAATACGAATCAACATACTCCTAAACCACAAATGACCTTTAACACTAACCAAATCAAACATAATCTCATTCTCAGAACTAAAACTCATATCAGCACCTTTACAAACCTTATCAAAATAGCCAACAGTATGATTAAACCTCAAATGAGCCAAAGTATTAGCCTGACAAGGCAACCTAACCAAAAAAACACCACCTTTCCTTAAAATCCTATAGCAATCAATAACAAAAGACATAGGCTTATCCAAATGCTCAAGAACATGACTACAAACAATTTCATCAACACTGCCATCATCAAAAGGCAAAGGCAAAAAATTAAGGTCAATAGAACACACCCTATCATCAACAGGATTTAAATCACAATTAATATAACCATCTAAAACAACCTTACCACAACCAAAATTAAGCTTCATACAATCACTTCCTTCTAATTTAATAAAACCAACAGACAAACCCCGCTTCTCAGCCTTTTTCATAATCCATTCATCAGACAATACTTTCAAAAAAAATCACCACCAATATCATAAAAATCAGAGAGATGGGGGATACGGAGAAACAATCTAACAAGGGTGTAAAGGAGAAAAAATGTTAGAAAAAAGCCGTACCCCAAACATTCTAAACTATTTGTGGAGGATAGGAAAGAACCATCTCTACCTTTAAAAATAAAAAAAACCATCATAAAACAAGCTTCCTCCCAAGACCAACATCCCAGTTATACATCAACAAATGATAACCATCAGGATCACCCTTAATATTCTCCCAATGATCATTAATAATCAACTGAGGATCAAAAATATAAAAACTATTATCCTGATCAACATAAACCACAACATCTTTCTTAACAACCCTTGCACGATGCACAATCTCTTTCTGAATACTAACTATAGAATCCCTATAAAAATATTTTTTAGCATTCAAAAAAAACCGTGGATACTCAATAGAAAAAACACCTTTCATATCAGAAAGCAATTTAAGATGAACATAACCCATCCTCTTAAGCTTAGAAACAGCAGTTTTAAGCAGCTGAGATTCACCTTTAACAAAAGGCTCTACCTTAATATTACTACTAAGAATTACGCATACCCCCTCAACTCAGGATCCACCACACCCGGCCTGGAAAACAACTCCAACAAATTTTCAAGCTTACCATCAAGAGACATAATTTTACTATCAAGAGACACTAAAATTTTCTCCATATGCTCAAGCTTCTTTTCAAGAGAAATAATCCTTTCACCAGACTGGATCTTAGCTTTAGCAATCTCAATATCATTAGTCTCCCATTCAGGCGTACCCTCACTAGCATCAACCCAAGAAGTCTCAGTATGAATATTATAACGATTACCAACAAAAAGAGTTTCAGGATCCTCCGGAATCGCAAACTCCGGTTTCTGATAAACACTAGGGACACCAAGCTTACAACCATATCTCTTCTGAAACCAGTTAGACACCTGATTCACATATCTATACATTACACGATCAAAATGTTCAAGTTCCTCTTTAGTAAGATATTTCTCAGGCAAGAAAAAAACAACATTAGACGATTTTTTCCCTTCGATCAAACGAATAGTAATCTGCCCTATATCAAAAATCTTTGAAAACTGATGATAAACCGTTCCATTATTTCTCCAAGACTTACTCCAAGAAACAGGAATTTTAAAGGGACGTTCCAACGGGAGAACAAAATTTAGTGAATGAGCACGACATATCTCTATAGAATCGACTTGACATCCGGGACGTATTTGCTTGACATCTTTTTTTTTCAACGGGAGAGTTTTTGGAAAAGGTCTATCGGTAGGTTTATATAGTCGTGGCTTTGCTATTTGACATCGCGTATAAACATATTTTTCACGTACAAGCTCTGCTGTGATCTGACTTACACGCTGACGTGTAACACCAGATATAATCGCTATCTTTCTTTGACTAAAACCTTCGCATAAAAGACGATAGATTTTAGCTTTTAAATCCATTATACCCCCCTATCGATGTCAATTTCTATGTCAAGGACTTTTATAAAAATCAAAGAAAAAAAATATTTTAGGGGGATGACGGGGAAATGAATAAGATAATGGGATGCATACAAAAAAAACATCTTATTCATCCCCCCAAATTCGGAGAGAAGATAGGATACAACTCTTTCCTCTACCATTGCCCTTTATTTTATCAAATAAAGAACCCTGAATAAAAAATGATCTAGGGGTAACAATTGACGATAAACGAAGGAAAAAACCCCTAGATCTATTATTAAATAAAAAACTAAAAGAAAAAAGAAAAGGTTTAATTAGAGAAATTGAAACAAGCAAAAAACCATATTCTTTCGATTTTTCCAACAGGAGAAAAACAATTATAATCTGGACGGGGCTATACTGGTCAACAGGAGAAAAAGATGTCAAACGACCCAAAAAGTGGCAATCGTTTGATTTTTCCTTTGACCAATATTTTTCATCTAAAATGGTTTTATCGTATATTCCCAAACAAAGATCATTCTTGTTTTTTAGGATACGATAAAACCAATTATAACTGTATTTCTTATAATAATCCCTAGCAAGCCTAGTATATTTCTCAGTGTTGATCCTTTTATCATGATGCATGTAATCCTGCACACGCTTTATTGGATCAGGATCCTTGTCAAGATAAGCCTCTATAAGTCTACCTGTTGCGCAGAAATGACGTGCCATATATGGATACCAATTAGGATAAACAGTTGAACCAGTATCATTAAGTATTTTACCCAGATAAGCAGGTTTAAACGGTTGGCCACTCCACGGCGATATAAACAAGTAATCTTCTGAATATTGAGTTATAAAATGGTCTCTGTGATAGTCTATGTAGTTTCTAAGGCTTTTACGTGTCCTGCCCTTGATGAAGACCTCTTCAACAAATATTTTTCTTATCGCCTGATGTTTCTTCTGCTGACGATGCTTAATGCTGCATTCATCAAAATCAATATCATTAATCTTGATGCTGGCGGTTTCACTAGGCGGCCTGCAGCCGACTATGAAGTTGAATAGATGCATGAACTGTACAAGCCAGTTGATATGCTTATCTTTATAATATCTCCCCCTGGTGATCTCAAAGGCGATATCCGGGTTAGGAAACTCAATAGGCTTGTCACCAGGCGGCATAGGCAGATCATAATCAAAATAATGCAGCGGGATCCCACATGCTTTAAGATATAGACTATATGCTTCTTTTTTCTGTTTCAAACCATAAAAGTTACCACCGGTCTTTTCATCATAATAATGGTTTTTATACCATGTCATATGATAAATATATTGCGTGTAACTAGGCTTGAAAAGATCTATTGGCACCGGCTGATCCGGATCCGCCATATTACGAAGATAACTTATATCACGTTTGATTGTAGATGCAGAAAGCTTGGTGAAGTTTTCCGCGTATTTCTTGATTTCTTCACAGAGTTGATCTATACCAGTTATTTTCTGCAGCTGTAAAGAATAAGGGTTGCTTCCATATGGGTTTTCATAGCTTCTTTCAATTTCTAAACATATATTTTTCTGTTCACATTTTGTATTCCCACCATCCACTTGGTTTTCACCCGAAATGGGTGTAAACTCTTCATCAGGCGGGATATTTTTAAACATTTCTACCATCTATTTTTTATTTTAATGTATCTAATAAAGATATGACCATTTTATACCAACTATGAGGCATATCTGAAAATACATCCTCATCAAATTCCTTATAGTTTTCAAGCGTGACTTTTTTATCAGTCATACTACAATTTTTACAGCTATTCAAATCTGTGATATTTTGTTCTATTAGCCAATCTCTCTGTTTTGCTGTAAGTTTTTTATCTGTTTTTTCTTCATTGCTTATCCTATCCATTGAACTGTCTTTATAGTATATTTCTATATGGGATATTTTTTTGTTCTTCATCATGTTCTCTTCCTAACTTATTTTTTATATGGAGAGTAAGGAGTTGCACCTTTCTCACCATTCTATCAAATCAAATCTTACCCGATCTCATCTTATCTAATCGAATCTAATCTTATTACATCAAATCCGATCTCATCTCATCCGATCAGGTCTCATCAGATTTATTGGATATATGAGTTTTTAAAACTCTTATATCCCATTTTTTACAAATCAAATCCAACCATATCTTATATTATTTAATGAAATCAAATCGGATCATGTCGAATCCTATCCTATCAAATCTAATCATATCTAATCATATCCAATCGCATCAAATCCCATATACTATTTTATAGTGAATATGACGGCAATCCTTCTGTAATCATTTCTTTAAAAGCCGGCTTATCTTCAGCAGACAAATGATAAATCCTGATTTTCATCCCTGTTTCAGTGCGTTTTTGAATATTATGTTCACGAATCAAATCACATGTGAGTTTCGCCATCTTATATTGTAATTCTATGACATGTTTAGGTTTTTCTTCAATAGTTTCTATATCTAATGTAAAGAAATTTTTTAATTTATCAGCACCTAAATTTATTGCATCAAATAAAATATTATTAATCTTTAATTCTTTTGAAACCTCAGTTTTATCTTCTTTCATTATTCTATCTCCTTTATAGATTCAATATCAAATCGACCATATCCTCTGTTACGTTGATCTCCTAGTCCTATCAGTTCTCCAGCATATTTTAATAATTCTTCTAGTTCTTTGGTATACATCCTTCCAAATGGATCATATAATGTAAATGTTGCAGACCAATTTTTTATTGCTGGAAAAATCTTCCATATCCTACCGTGTGTATTTGGATTTTCATAATACCCTTGTATTTTTTCTACATCTTTTATTTTTCCAAGTATAATTGGTGTTTTTTGCGGAATTTGTTGCCCTTGTATGTATCTAGTAAATGTTTCTTTTTTTGATGTTGCAAAATGTGGATTTAACCTAGTTTGTTTTGCAGAATTTATCAATGAACTAATTATCCATTCACTTGGAAGAACTAGATTTTTGTTACCATCTACTTCTGCTTTTAGTATCCAGTTTTTTTCTTCCCATTCTGCAAGTTCATTGGATTTGCAATTTTTTAGTTTATCTTGTATTTCTTTTTTCATACGGTTCCACACCAGAAGGTTGTCTCTCCAGCCTTTTATTTTTATTTCATATCTTTTCATCATATCTTTTCACATCCTATTAGATTAAATCTAATCTAATCAAATCATATCACATTTCATCCTATCAAATCATATCTTAAACCTCAAATAATGTGACAATCTTACTGTTGACAATCCTTTTAGCCTGTCCACTAAATTTTTTATAAAAATTTTTATGAGATGTGTGTGTGTGTTCGGATTTGCAAAATGGGCATTCAGGGTTTTTATGACGAATCATCAGCTGCTTACTAGTCGGTTCACCAATCTTAAAAAACTTTTTACAACTTAAACATTCAAAATATAGTTTAATCACAACTGATTTGGTATACATATTTGCAGAACCACAATGCTTACAACTGCAATTCTTTTTATCCTTAGAATCCTCCGAATGATCATTTTGTATAAAACCACATGATTTACATATCAAATTAACCATTATACCCGGCCTCTTTTCTTTAATGGTTTATTTATTATTTCCAAACATAAAACCATACAAATACAATAAATTATCAAACATATATTCCAGATAATAAAAAGAATAAAATTATTAATAACCATTAAAATAAATCCTGTAATATCAAATATTGCTAATATTCCAATTGTTAAAAAAAGAATCAATGCAAATGCTTTTGTTTCTTCTTTCAAACCTAATCCCACCTACCTTCATATTTTTTCTTGTTTTTTCTTATTCTTATTTATAAAAACTTTTTTGTTAACATACTGCAACGAATCGCCATCGCTTTTCACAGCCTCAAGACAAACAGCCTCAGTCTGATCCTTAACATACTGCAACGAATCGCCATTCCTTTTCACAGCCTCAAGACAAACAGCCTCAGTCTGATCCTTAACATACCGCAACGAATAGCCATTCCTTTTCACAGCCTCAAGACAAACAGCCTCAGTCTGATCCTTAACATAC
>JAEAMG010000733.1_pt1 | contig 33126 bp, 30 predicted proteins | sample 8958741 | NCBI WGS metagenome assembly JAEAMG01 (sample SAMN16933256, study PRJNA681125) | bioreactor sludge metagenome | isolation source: anaerobic bioreactor treating anionic surfactant - SDBS | place: India: Bengaluru | collected 2019-02-28 | reverse complement strand
AGCGGTGGGGTGAGGGAAGTTTTGTGCAAAGGAAAACAAAAAAGCCACCCGAAGGTGGCTTTTTGCTATGTACTGCTGAATTCTTGGTGGCCCGGGGCGGAATCGAACCACCGACACAAGGATTTTCAATCCTCTGCTCTACCGACTGAGCTACCAGGCCAAGGCGGCGAATTATAGCAGAAAGACTTTCCACCTGACCAGAGCTAGCTGTGTTCAAATGCAACAGATGGCCAAAACATGGTGTTTTGGCATCCTTGTATGACCTGAAGGGATGTGGCGATGCAGCGATGTATGGGAGTGCAAGGCCTGGCGGCTGTGGGCTTGTTCAGTTTGTTTTGCGGTACGGCGCGGGCCGATGGCCTGGCTGATCTGAATGCGGCGCTGGCGCGTTTGCAGGGCCAGATGCCGATCAAGGCGCAGGTCGAATCGAAAACCTGGCGCCGCGAGGGCGAGGGCAAGACGGCGGAAGACGATAGCGGCCAGGCCACGGTGGCTGTCGAGGGCGGGCCGGCAGGCTTGCAGGTGCTCTACAGTAAGGAGGTGCTGGCGAAAGTGGAAGCCGAGCAGCGCGCCAGGGTGAAAGATCCGAAGGTCAAGACGCCGATCGGCTTTGCGCTGGGAGAAATGAAGGCGACGGAGCTGCGTTCCATGGTGTCGGCGGCGGACGCCCTGTCGCGCGAAATCGAGGAAGCCGTGTTCAGCGGCGAGAAGATGGATAACTACAAGGGCAAGCCGGCGCGCCTGCTCAGCTTTACCTTGTCGCTCGACAAGGTGCCGGAAAAGGACCGCAAGTATGTGAAGAAGTTTGAAGGCGGCATCGAGGTGTGGATCGCCGCCGACGGCACGCCGCTGGCCAGCCATTTCCACTTTGACGTGAGCGGGCGCGCTTTCGTCGTCATCAGCTTTACGCAAAAGACGGACGAGACGCGCCAGTATGGCGTCAGCGGCGACCATTTATTGCTGCTGCGCAAGGAAAGCAAGAATGCCACCTCGGGCGCGGGCGAGAAGGTGGAAAGCAAAATTATCAAGACCTTGCAACTGCAGTCCTGACCTGTCGCAGCCCCCCCCCACAAGCCGCTGATCCAGCGGCTTTTTTTACATCGCCGAGCTGCCGCCCAGGTCGCTCTTTTGCAGCACGCAGCGTCCCGCTTCGCAGGTGGCGCCCGGGTCCGTGACGATGGAGCAGGTCGACATCATGCCGTCCGCCTGCTGCTGCTTGCGGCTCGCCTCGGCTTGCGCCTGGGCCAGTGCCTTGAGTTTCTTGCCGTCATAGTCCTTGCTGGACCAGGCCAGGTAGCGCTCGGGCCCGCCGCAGGCCTTGGCGCCGATGGCGATAGTCTGGCATTGCTGCGTGGAATCGCAGGCGGCGGCGCCCACCTCCGCCTGGATTTGCGCCAGCAAGCTGGCATTGCCGGGGGCGGGCGGCGCATCTTGTGCGGGGGCGCTGCCGCAGGCACTGGTGACCAGCAGCAGGATGGCGGCGCACGCGGCGCGTAGGACGGAGTAGGTTGGTGTTTGCATACCTTCATCATGTGCCACGCTTGCCCGAATGGCAAGCGCGATTCGCGCGCTGGACTATCCTTGATCCCCGTCATTTTCATTGCCAAGCAGTCAAAGTTAATATAAATCAACATCCAACCAGCGATGTACGGGTGGCAACCGGGCCGGTGCGCTGCATTCCCGCGCCGGCGCGTGCCGCCGATTCGGGAATGTTTCCAGGAGTTAGACTATGCGCCGCACCCTCTCACCCTTCCTCTTCATCACCAGCCTGGCCTTCGGCGGTGTGCTGCACGCCGCCGACAAGGAACCGATCCAGCCGATCACTGCCGCCAAGGTGGCCAATCCGGCGATGGTCGAACTGGGTAAAAAGCTGTTTTTCGACCCGCGCCTGTCGCGCTCGGGCTTTATTTCCTGCAATAGCTGCCATAACCTGAGCATGGGCGGCACGGACAACATCAAGACTTCGATAGGCCACAACTGGCAGCGCGGGCCCATCAATTCACCCACGGTGCTCAATTCCAGCATGAACGTGGCGCAATTCTGGGATGGCCGCGCCAAGGATTTGCAGGAGCAGGCGGGCGGCCCCATCGCCAATCCGGGCGAGATGGCTTTTACGCACGAGCTGGCCATCGACGTGCTGGCCTCGATTCCCGCCTACCGCTCGGAATTTCGGCAAGTGTTCGGCCAGGATAAATTGACCATCGAGCAAGTCACGCGCGCCATCGCCGCCTTCGAGGAAGTGCTGGTGACCCCCGGTTCCCGCTTCGACCAATGGTTGATGGGCAAGAAAAGCGCACTGTCGAAAGACGAGCTGGCCGGCTACCAGCTGTTCAAATCGAGCGGCTGTATCGCCTGCCATAACGGTCCCGCCGTGGGCGGCAACACCTTCCAGAAGATGGGCGTAGTGGAACCGTATAAAACGGCGATGACGGCGCAAGGGCGCTCGGCCGTGACGGGCAAGGATGCCGACCGTTTCAATTTCAAGGTACCGACCCTGCGCAACGTGGAATTGACGTATCCCTACTTCCACGATGGCGAAGCGGCCACCCTGACGCAAGCCGTCGACGTGATGGGCCGTTTGCAACTGGGCCGCACGTTTACGCCCGATGAAAATGCCAAGCTGGTGGCTTTCCTGAAGACCCTGACGGGCAAGCAGCCGCAGCTCGTGCTGCCGATCCTGCCGCCATCGTCGGACACGACGCCGCGGCCCGTGCCGTTTGACTGAGTAATTGGAGTGTGGGGGTGTCGGATTACGCGGCTGCGCCCCTAATCCGACCTACGCCTGAGCGAGTAGGTCGAATTAGCGAGGCCTCGCCTCGCGTAATCCGACAGTTTTTGCCGAGCGAGCCGGGCAATGACGATTACTTCAAGGTTCTTTGGAACAACTGATAAATCCGCCGGTATTCGTCATACCACGCTTCCGGCTGTACGAAGCCGTGGCGTTCCATCGGGTAGCTGGCCATTTCCCAGTTATCCTTTTTGAGCTCGATCAAACGCTGCGACAGGCGCACGGAATCCTGGTAAAACACGTTGTCGTCGATCATGCCATGGGCGATCAGGAGGTTGCCTGTCAGCTTGTCGGCGTATTCGATGGGCGACGAGATTTTATACGCCTGCGGATCGATGTCCGGCGTGTTCAGGATATTCGCCGTGTACTCGTGGTTATATGTGGTCCAGTCCGTCACGGGACGCAGGGCGGCGCCGGACTTGAAGATTTCCGGGGCGCGCATCAGGGCCATCAGGCTCATGAAGCCGCCATAGCTGCCTCCATAGATGCCCACATTTTTGATGTCGCCCTGGTGCTGCTGCGCCAGCCAGTTGGCGCCGTCAATAAAATCGTCCAGTTCCGGGTGGCCCATCTGGCGGTAGATGGCCGTGCGCCAGGCGCTGCCATAACCGAGCGAGGCGCGATAGTCGACGTCGAGCACGATATAGCCTTGTTCTACCAGCAGGTTGTGGAACATCTGTTCGCGGAAATACACGGGGTAGCGCTCGGTCACGTTCTGCAGGTAGCCGGCGCCGTGGGCGAACATGACGATCGGATACTGTTTGCCCGCCTCCAGCTGCGCCGGGCGATACAACTTGGCCCAGATGGGGGCTGCGCCATGCGTGGACGGCACTTGCACCAGTTGCGGCATGACCCAGCTGCGCGCCTTGAAGGCCTCGCTGCGCGTATCCGTCAGGATGTTCGCCTTGCCGCCTGCAACGGAAATCGTCGCCAGCTGTGCCGGCATATAGCTGGTCGAATAGCGCAGCAGCAGCTTGCCGCCATCGGGCGACAGGCCGAAGTTTTCCACGCCTTTCAACTGCGTGATTTCGCGCGCTCCGCCATCGCTGGCCGTACTGGCGCACACTTCATACGTGCCTGGCGCCTGCCGGTTGCACATAAAATAGGCGCTCTTGCCGTCGCGGCTCCATTCGACGGCGCTCACTTCCCACTGGCCGCTGGTCAAGGCGCGTGCCGGAGCGGCGCCCGTCTTCGTGTACAGGTGGGCGTAGCCGCTTTCCTCGGACAGATACCACAGGGTGGCGTTGTCGGGCAGCCAGCCGAATTCCTCGGCGCGGCGGTTGACCCAGGCCGCGTCGCTGATGCGGTGCACGGGCAGCAAGGCGCCATTGGCCAGATCGACGGTGGCAAGCCAGCCGTCCTTGTTGTCGATGGCGCGCACGCGCACGGCCACCTTGGAACCGTCATCGGTCCAGGCGATGCCGTCGCGCTGGGCATCGATGCGCACGGGGCGGTTGCCTTTCAACGGCGGAAGTTTTTGCTCGGCGCGCAGAAGCGCCAGCGGATCGACCGCGATGCCGGGCAGGCTGTCGAAAGCGATGTCGCGCACCTGGCCCGTGCGCAGGTCGGCCAGTTTCAGGCTTTGCGCGATGGGCATGTTGCGGCCCACACGCGTGCGCTCGTCGTCCGCTTCCGGGTAGCCCGTTTCCGTCACGTAGCGGGCCAGTTTGCCCAGCTTGCCCTTCTCGGCGGCCTTGTCCTGCGTGACGAACAGCAGCCAGCGGCCATCCGGCGACAGGGCGCTGCCGGAAATCGTGACTTTTTCGCCCAGATAGATCGGTTCCGGCGCGCGCGTGGCGTCCAGGCGGCGCTCTTCGTGGCGGCGCTCGCGGCTGGCGTCGCGGTCTTCCTTCTGGCGCGCCAGGTTGACGATCAGGCGCAGCTGCAGTTCGCGCAGGGCGTCCGCTTCCGGCTTGGCGTCCGGGTCCTTGGCCGCGCGCAGCAGGGCGACGGGGGCGCTCAGGCGGTCAACGCGGCTCCAGCTGAACCAGTCGGTGCCGCTGCGGTATTGCACCGCGCCGCCGTCGGCGGAGTATTGCGGGTCGCTGATGGCCGAGACGCCGCGTGTGATTTGCGTCAAGGCGCCGTTTTTCAGGTCGCGCTCGAACAAGTCGCCGTTGCGCAGCAGGATGGCGCGCGTGCCGGCCCGGTTGACGAGCATCTGCTGGCCGTCGAGGTTCGCCAGTTGCGCATCGTCAACCTTCTTGCTGCTATTCAGTTTGGCGCTGGCGCCTGGCAATTGATAGGTGTCGCGCAAGGGCGAGCCGAGGCGCTTTTGCTTGTAATACAGTTGGCCATTCCAGCCCCACCAGGCCGCTTCGACGGGTGTGCCGATCCAGTCGGGATCGGCCATGGCCTGGTCCAGGGTGATGGGCGTGGGTGCTGCGGTGGTGGAAGGGGCCGCATGCGCGGTGGGCAGCAGAGAGAGCAGCAGCGGCAGCAGGAGCGGCAGCAGGGGAAGAACCAGACGCATCGGGGATCACTTTAGTCAAAGGGGATGGTGAAGGTACAGGCTATGAGGCCGGTATTCTAGCGGAGGAGTTTCGTGCAGGAAATGTCGGAAAGCTAAGCTTGCTGCCGGGCCAGCCAGGCGAGAAAGTCGGCTAGCGGCATCGGCCGCGCATACAGGTAACCCTGCAAGCCGTCGCAATCGTGGGCGACCAGGAAGTCGGCCTGCTCCTGCGTTTCCACGCCCTCGGCCACCACGCGCAAGCCCAGGTGGCGCGCCATGGCCAATATCGCTTGCACGATGGCCGTGTCGCGCGGCGTGTCGTCGATGAAGCGTTTGTCGATTTTGAGTTCGTACAGCGGCATCGAGGTCAGGTAGGCGAGGCTGGAATAGCCGGTGCCGAAATCGTCGATGGAAAAGCGGATGCCCAGGGCTGCCAGTTCGCGCATGCGCGCCAGCGAGGCGTCGCGCTGGTCGATCAGCAAGCCTTCCGTCAGTTCCAGGATCAGGGCGCCGGCCGGCGTGCCGTGTTCGGCCAGCGCCGCCTGGACGCGGGAGGCGAAATCGGGCTGGCGAAACTGGGCCGGGCTGACGTTCACCGACAGGGGAACGGGCCGGCCAGCCTGCGCCAGCAGGCTGGCGGCGCGGCACGCTTCGCGCAGGGCCCAATGCCCCAGCTTGACGATGAGCCCTGATTCCTCGGCGATGGGGATGAAGATGCCCGGTGCGATAAAGCTGCCGTCCGGCTGCGGCCAGCGCATCAGCAATTCGGCGCCCGTGACCCGGCCATGGCGGTCGACTTGCGGCTGCACGTGCATGCATAATTGAGTGGCATCGAGGGCGCGCGCCAGCGCCCGTTCCAGGGTCAGGCGACGCTCCACGTCCGCCTGCATGGCCGCTTCAAAGAAGGCGATGCCGTTGCGCCCTTCCGCCTTGGCGCGGTACATGGCGATATCGGCTTCGCGCAGCAGGTCGTGCGCCTGCCGCTGCGTTTTCGGCAGCAGGGTCACGCCGATGCTGGCACTGCAATGATACGACTGCCCGCCGATCTCGAAGTCGCGCGCGATGGCGGTGCGGATTTTCTCGGCCACCTGAGCCGCCGCATGGGCCGCGCCGTGCAAGTCATCGGCCAGGTGCGCCAGCAGCACGACGAATTCGTCGCCGCCGATGCGCGCCACCGTGTCGGCCTTGCGCATCAGCTGTGCCAGCCGTTCGCCCGCCAGGCGCAGCAGCGCGTCGCCCGTGGCGTGGCCGCGCGCGTCGTTGATGTGCTTGAAGTGGTCGAGGTCGATGAACATCAGCGCACTGATTTTATGGTCGCGCGGCGCGGCGGCCAGCAAGTGGGCGATGCGGTCCATCAGCAGGCGCCGGTTGGGCAAGCCCGTCAGCACGTCGTAGAAGGCCAGGCGGTGGATGTCCGCTTCCGATCGTTTGCGTTCGTCGATTTCGCGTTCGACAGCCACCCAGTGCGTTTGCCTGCCGTCCGCATCCGTAAACGGCACCAGTTCCGCTTCGACCCAGTACGCCTTGCCGGCCTTGTTGTAGTTCAGCAACTCCGCCCTGGCCGGCTGGGCGCAGGCCATGGCGGCGGCGACGCGCGCCAGTTCGCCCGCCTCGGTGGCGGGGCCCTGCTGGAACAGCAGGCTGCGGCCCAGCACCTCGGCGCGCGCATAGCCGCTGCTGCGCTCGAAGGCATCGTTGACGAAGATGATGCGCGTGGCCGGCACCGCGCCGGGGCCGGGTGGGGTATCAGCCACTTCGGCCACTTCGGCGATCATCACCATGTCGTTCAGGCGGGCCAGCGCCGTGGCCGTCAAGCGCAGCTCGGCGTTGCGTTGCGACAGGGCCTGGCTGCTGTCTTCCAGGTGGCGCAGCAGGAAGGCGCAGGAGAGGGTCAGCACGGCCGCGATGAACAGGAAGTTCAGGGCCACGATCAGCGCGCGCAGCACCGGAGAATCGGGCGTGCCCGGCAGGTGCAGGGCGACGTCGGGATGCAGGCCCAGGAAAAAGATGGTCAGCGAGGTCAGGGCCAGGGTGGACAGCGCGGGCCGCATGCCCAGCAGCAGTGCCGCCAGCACGGGCATGAGCATCATGTAGATCTGGCTGACGGGGCCGATTTTCAGCAGCAGGCCCACGCCCACCAGGTAGGCGACGATGAGGAATTGCCACACGCGCCAGCGGTAGGGCATGGCGCGCAGATGCCAGATGACGCCGACCCAGCCGATGGCCAGCAAGTCGAGGGCGACAATGGACCAGATGGCTTCGCTCGCGGCCAGCAACGCGCTGGGAATGGCCGTCACGAAGCCAAGCAGCAGCACCACCTGCAGCAGGTGCTTAAAGACCTGGCCGCGCCAGTGCGCGAGATCGTTCGACGCCGCCACGCTGCCGTCCTTTCTCCAGAATGCCGTGTAACCGTACTGAGCAGTAGGTTGATTAAATACTACGCGTTATCTTTCTCCATGTCATCTTGATCATTAAGCATGATTGCCGGCGTTCAACGTTCAACGTTCAGCCTTGTCGACGGATGCATTGATCCATTCGTAGGGCATGATCACCTTGCTGGCGACGGGCTTGCCATCCAGCGTTTCCGGCTGGAACAGGCACTTGGCCAGCGCATCGCGGGCTGCCTGGTCGAGGGCGGGATAGCCGCTGGAGCGGATGACTGCCGCTGCGCTGACCTTGCCGTCCGCCTCTACCGTGAAGTGCAAGGTCACTCTGCCTTGGGCGCCGCGCCGTTGCTCGCCCGGGGGCCAGGCTGGCTGGGTGCAAGCAGCCGGCATGCTGGCCGGCACGCGCACGGCAGGTGCCGCGACGGGCGTCGGCGTGGCCGTGTGACAGCCTGCCAGGACGATGGCGAGGCAGGCGGTGGCCAGCAGGCTGCCGGCAGAGGAAGGGGACAGGCGATAGGGCAAAAGGGAACTCCATATTCGGAACAAAAAAAAGCCAGCCTTTCGGCTGGCGCTATGGGGTGAAGCGCACACTGGCGCTTCGAACCGGCGTTTATTTCTTGGGGGCGCTCAGGCATTCTTTCATGAATGCCTTGCGCGCGTCGCCCTTCATGTCCTTGGCATCGGCATTGCACGTTTTCATCTTGTTTTGCTGCGTCATGGCCGGTGCCGGCTTGGCGCTCAGGCATTCCTTCATGAAGGTTTTGCGCTCATCGCCCTTCTTGCCGGCGGCATCGGCATTGCAGGTGGTCATTTTCGACTGCTGCGCCGTCTTGGCGGCGGGGGCCGCTTCCGGTGCGGCGGCAAAGGCGGTGCTGGCAAACGCGGCAGCGATGCAGAGGGCGATTAATTGTTTCATGGCAAATCCTTGTAGACGCAGGCGATGGAAGGGAACGTGCAATCGGCAGTTCACTGCCGATATGCAGAACGTAACTAACTATATGACATTTATCAACAAAATTCCCGCGCGAGTGTGTCTTTTTGTTACTGTCAGGCGCCATGCGTCCACCGGCTGGCCCGGGCAGTCATGTTGCGGCGGCAGCGCTCCTGTTTTTTGCTATGCTAGCGTCTTTCCACCGGCCGATGCCGCTGCCTTGGCCGGCGCACCCTCAATACGGAGTAGTTATGGTCTCGTTGCAAGAGCAGTTTTTAAAGGCCGGCCTGGTCGACAAGAAGAAGGTCAAGCTGGCCAACCAGGACAAGAGCAAGCAGAAAAAGGACGAGCGCAAGAGCGGCACGCAAAGCGTCGACGAGGTGCGCCTGGCCGCGCTCGAGACGCAGCGCAAGAACGCCGAACGCGCGCGCGAACTGAACGCCCAGCGCGACGCGGCCGCCAACCAGAAAGCCATCGTGGCGCAGATCGCGCAAATGGTGCAAAAAAACCGCCAGAGCAAGGGCAACCACGGCGAGCTGCCGTACAACTTCACTTTTAATAACAAGATCGAGCGCATCTACGTGACGGCCGCCGTGCAGGCCCACCTGGTGGCGGGCCGCCTGGTGATCATCTGCCTGGGCGGCGCCGTGGAACTGGTGCCGCGCATCATCGCCGACAAGATCGCCGAACGCGATCCGGCCATCGTCGTGCGCGTGAAACAGGCCAGCACGGAAGTGGACGAGGACGATCCGTATGCGGCGTTCCAGATTCCCGATGATTTGATGTGGTAAGAGGGAGATCTCCCGGCGCCAGGTGCGTTGGATGATGTAGCGAGCGGGCCGGAAATGGCTCGTTCAGGACGGCGCTTATAGCAGCGCCAGATCCGTTTTTTCCGTAAGATTGTGGCGCCGCCAGAATGTGGCATACTCGATCGTGCTGGCCGTCAGGCCGCCCAGTGGCGACCGGCTTCTGCTTCGCTTGCCTCGCGTGACACCCTGCGTCCTACGTTAGCCAGAGTTATCAACATGCGTATGCGAAAAAAATCTGACCTTCCGACCAAACGCTGTCAGCAATGCCAGTTGTCGTTTGCATGGCGTAAAAAATGGGAAAAGGTCTGGGACGAGGTGAAATACTGTTCAGATCGCTGTCGCCAGGATAGCAAGCGTCAGACATGATTACCGACCCCGCCGCAAGGTCCGCACAAACGCATATTTACTGGTTTCGCAATGATCTGCGGCTCGAGGATAATCCGGCTTTGCGCCAGGCCTGCCAACGCGCCGGCCATCTGTTGTTTGTGTATTGCCATCGCAGCGTGTCGGTCGCGACGCGCTGGAATGTGCCGCGCACCAGCCCGCATCGCCAGCATTTCCTCCGGTCGGGCCTGGCGGACTTGGCGACGCAGCTGGCGTCGTACGGCAGTCAGTTGCTGGAGGTCGAGGGCGATCCCGCCAAGGTGTTGTTGGCACTGGCGCACTTCATCGGCGCGACGACTATCCATTGCGAGGAGATTGCCGCGCCAGAAGAACAGGGCGACCTTGCCGCACTGCGTGCTGCTGGCCTGACAGTAGAAGCGCTGTGGCAATCGAGCTTGCTCGATCCGGCCGCGCTGCCGTTTCCGTGCGCTGCCTTGCCTGAGGTCTTCACCCACTTCCGCATACTCGTAGAGCGAGAGCAGGTGGTGCCGTCGGCCCCGCTCGCGCTGCCGACGACGATGCCGCCCTTGCCGCCGGCCTTCGAAGCACTGGCTGAAACCTGGGCGGTGGTGCCGGACGTGCTCCAGGACGTGCATCTTGCCACCGCACGGTCGTCGTTCCCGTACGCGCTGCCGGCCTTTTACGGAGGCCCGAGTGCCGCCGCTGAACATCTGCGCCAGTATTTCGGTGGTGAGCTGGCACACACCTACAAGCTCTCACGCAATGGTTTGACCGGCGTCGACTACTCCACCAAATTTTCTCCATGGCTAGCCTGCGGCGCGCTATCCGCGCGCGTGGTGTGCGCCGCGCTCAGGCAATTTGAAGCAGAACACGGCGCCAACGACAGCACTTACTGGATCTGGTTTGAATTGATGTGGCGCGACTATTTTCGCTTTCTGCATCTGCAGCATGGGGGCGCGCTGTACCGGGCGCAAGGCTTGAGCAGCCTGGGCCAGCCCAGTCACGATGCGCATCGATTCGAAGCATGGTGCCAAGCCCGCACCAGTGAACCGCTTGTCAATGCGGGCATGACCGAGCTCAGTGCCACCGGTTATCTCTCCAACCGGCTGCGTCAAATTGTTGCCAGTTATCTGGTGCACGATCTGGGCTGCGATTGGCGCGCCGGCGCTGCCTGGTTTGAAGCACAACTGATCGACTACGACGTCTACAGCAATCAGGGTAACTGGCTGTACATTGCCGGTCGAGGGACCGACCCGCGCAACGGGCGACGGTTCAAGCTGCAAAAGCAAATGCGTGACCATGATCCAGACGGGGCCTATCGGCGCCTTTGGGCGACGCAAGGCACGGCGCAGGTCGAGCTGAAGTGATGGATGTCAACGGGGTGCAGCTTTTGCGCCGGAAACGAACCGGCGCCAAGGACTGCGCACCCCGGAAACGACAACGCCCACTAACATGAGTGGGCGTTGCGTGAACAAATTCTTGGTGGCCCGGGGCGGAATCGAACCACCGACACAAGGATTTTCAATCCTCTGCTCTACCGACTGAGCTACCAGGCCAAGGTGGCGAATTATAGCAGACCAAAACGGGAATGCAAGAGCCGGCTGCGACTTTTCCCCGATTTCCTGCATGGTCATCACATTACTTGCCTGTGGATCAAATATGATTTGATATAAACGGCATTTTTCTCAACAAAGGATGGGCGCATAGTGTGGTCATCGACATTTATTTGAGAGGACTGCCGCATGAACTCCAGCACCCAACACACCGCCATCCCTGAAGTCGGCCTGGGCACCTTCCGCCTGCAGGGCCAGGTCGTCATCGATTCCGTCACCGCGGGCCTCGATGTCGGCTACCGCCATATCGACACGGCGCAAATCTATGGCAATGAAGCCGAAGTGGGCCAGGCGATCGCCGCCAGCGCCGTCCCGCGCGACGCGCTGTTCGTCACCACCAAGATCTGGATCGAGAACCTGCAGCGCGACAAGCTGATTCCCAGTTTAAAAGACAGCCTGCACAAGCTGCAGCTGGAACAACTGGATTTAACGCTGATCCACTGGCCGTCGCCGCAGGACGCGATTCCCGTGGCCGAGTACATGGCGGCGCTACTGGAAGCCAAGGTGCAGGGGCTGACCAGGGCCATCGGCGTGTCGAATTTCACGAACGCGCAGCTGCGGCAAGCCATCGATACGGTGGGGGCGGCAGAAATCGCCACGCAGCAGGTCGAAATCCACCCCTTCCTGCAAAACCGCACCGTCATCGACTTCGTGCGCAGCCAGGGCATCCACATCACGGCCTGCATGCCGCTCGCGTACGGCAAGGTGGTCGCCGATCCGGTCATCATGTCGATTGCGGCCAGACACGGCGTGACGCCGGCGCAAGTGGCCCTGAGCTGGTCGCTGCAGCAGGGCTTTGCCGTGATCCCGTCGTCGACCAAACGCGCCAACCTGGAAGCGAACCTGCATTTCCAGCGCATCACCCTGTCGCCGGATGAGATGGCGCAGATGGCCACGCTGGAGCGGGGCGAGCGCCTCGCCAACCCGGATGGCCTGGCGCCGCAGTGGGATTGAGGAGAAGCCCATGACTGCGATGCAAAAGCTGGGGCAGGGCGGTTTCAGTATCGGCCTGGAACTGCCGCTCGATAATGACTGGTCGTCCACGGGGCGCCAGGCGCATGCGGCCTCCGGCCGCGTGCCGGGCGAACCCGATATGCACCAGCACGCGGTGCTGGCAAAGCTGGCCGACCGCCTGGGTTTCCGGGCACTGTGGCTGCGCGACGTGCCTTTGTACGACCCGTCGTTCAGCGACGCGGCCCAGGTCTTCGAGGTGTTTACTTACCTCGGCTACCTGGCTGGCATCACGCAAAACATCTTGCTGGGCACGGCCGCCGTGGTGCTGCCGCTGCGCGAACCGGTGCTGACGTTAAAAGCGGCGGCCAGCGTCGGTCAGCTGAGCGGCGGGCGTTTGCTGCTGGGCGTGGCCAGCGGCGACCGGCCCGTCGAGTATCCCGTGTTTGGCCGCGACTTCGACCAGCGCGGCGCCGCCTTTCGCGAGCAGGTGGCCATGCTGCGCGACTGGGGAGAAATGCGCCTGCCGCCTGGCATCCGTTTGCTGCCCAAGCCGGGCGCGCCGTTGCCGCTGCTGGTGGCGGGCCTGGCGCAGCAGTCGCCCGCCTGGATCGGCGCGCAGATGGATGGCTGGCTCGCCTATCCGGGCACGCCGGAAGACCATGCGCGGCGTGCGGCGCAATGGCGCGCCGTGGCTGGCGACGACAAGCCGTATGTCAGCTTCATCCACCTCGACCTGGATGACGATCCGCACCTGCCGCTGCAGCGTTTCCGCTTCGGCGGGCGCACGGGGCGTGATGGCCTGATCGCGGAGCTGCACGCGATGCGCGCGGCCGGCGTCCGGCATATCGGCTTGCAGCTGCGGCAGAACCGCCGCCCGCTGGCCGAGACCTTGCAGGAGATCGCGGAATACGTGCTGCCCGTGTTTCATGGCGATGCTTGATCTGGGGCACGCGCCCTGTACTTCCGGACTATCTGAAAAGGGTGGAGCAAACGCTATAATGACCGCATGAACAGTCCCACTCTCCCCACCATGCGGCGCTTCATGCACAGCCACAGCGACGTTTGCATCGTCGGCAATGGCGCCATCGCGAAAACCACGGCGCTGGCGTTTGCCCAGGCAGGACAAAGCGTCACCCTGTTATCCCCGGTGAGCCCGCCGGCGTCTACATCCACGTCGGCCGCCAAGCCTGTCGAAGCCAGCTGGGATGTGCGCGTGTATGCGCTCAATCACACGGCGCACCAGTTGCTGTCGTCGCTGAAGGTATGGGGCGCCCTGGAGGCCGACAGGGTGGCGCCCGTCGACGCCATGCTGGTCAACGGCGACGGCGCGCAGGCGGGCGGACTCGGTTTCGACGCCTACGGCGCCCATGTGAATACCCTGGCCTGGATCATCGAAGACCGCAACCTGGGCCAGGCGCTGGACGCTGCGCTGAAATTCGCACCTAACGTCAATGTGCTGCAGGGCCGCGCCAGTCGCCTGGAATGGACGAACGACTCGGCCATCGTGCACCTCGATGGCGGCGATACCGTCACCTGCGCGCTGGTGGTCGGCGCGGACGGCGCCCAATCGTGGGTGCGCGGCCAGTGCGACATCGGTCTCGATTACCGCTCGTATGGCCAGCGCGGCGTGGTCAGCAACTTCGCCTGCGAAAAGCCGCACCATGGCGCGGCCCACCAGTGGTTTACGGGCAGCGAAGGCATCGTCGCGCTGCTGCCGCTGCCGGGCGAGCGCGTGTCGCTGGTCTGGTCGGCGCCCGATGCGCTGGCCGATACCCTGATGAGCGAATCGGCCGACGCCCTGGCTGCGCGTCTGGCTGCATACTGCCAGGATAAGCTGGGTAAGCTCACGCCGTTGCAGCCGGAACTGGTGCGCGCGTTTCCGCTGACCCTGATGCGCCCGCACGCCATGGTGGCGCCGCGCGTGGCCCTGGTGGGCGACGCCGCCCACGTGGTGCACCCGATGGCCGGCCACGGCATGAACCTGGGCTTTGCCGACGTGGCGCAGCTGGTCAAGACGATCAGCGAACGCGAAGCGCACCGCGGCATCGGCGACGAGCGCGTGCTGGCCCGCTATGCGCGCGCGCGCAAGGAAGACGTGCTGCTGATGCAGCTGGCCACCGATGGCCTGGCGCGATTATTCGGCGCCGATCTGGAGCCGCTGCGCGTGGTTCGCAATTTGGGATTAAACTTGCTCGATAAATTACCTGCGCTGAAGCGAAAAATGATTGCGCATGCATTGGGACATCAGTAAATCTTAAGATAGCGCCGGATAATGGCAGGTGTGAAAATTCAAGGTCGCCGCAGCTGGTCTGCGGCGATCGTTTTGTCAAAGAGATAACGACGCCGGGCCAGAGGCCAGTTCCGCCAGGCGTTTCAAGTGGAGAAGTGATAGTGATAACAATGAACAGAAGCATGAGCAAAATCGCCTTGCTGATGGCCTCGGGCCTGATGATGTCGTGTGCCGGGGCGGAAACGCCGACGGAAGCGAGCATCAAAAAGCTGATCGAGCCGCGCCTGGGCGAAGGCGCCAAGGTCGACTCGGTCAAGGAAACGCCGTACGGCGGCCTGTACGAAGTGCGCACGGGCGGCGACATCCTGTACACGGACAAGGCCGCGCAATACCTGTTCGTCGGCCACGTCTTCGATGCCAAGACCTCGCAAGACCTGACCAAGGTGCGCCTGGACGAAGTCAACCGCATCAAGTTCTCCGACCTGCCGCTCGACTCGGCCATGAAATCCGTCAAGGGCAATGGCAAGCGCGTGATCGCCGTGTTCGAAGATCCGAACTGCGGCTATTGCAAGCGCTTCCGCCAGAACGCGCTGAAGGAAATCGACAACGTCACCGTCTACACCTTCATGTATAACATCTTGTCGCCGGACTCCATCGTCAAGTCGCGCAATGTCTGGTGCGCCCAAGACCGCAACAAGGCCTGGGATGACTGGATGTTGAACGGCAAGGCGCCGGCCACGGTCGCCGCCACTTGCGCCAATCCGCATGAAAAAATCCTGGCCCTGGGCCAGCAGTTGCGCGTCTCGGGCACGCCGGCCATCTTCTTTGCCGACGGCAGCCGCATTCCGGGCGCAGTCGACGCGAAAACGCTGGAACAGAAATTCTCGACCATTAAGTAATCCGGGCTGTCGCCAGGAAGGCTGGACGGCGCGCCCTCGCAAGGCGCGCTTTTTTTTTGCACTTTTTTCCGCTGTCGTATCATCAAGTGTTGTTTGTAGACGCCATAACAATCCAAAAAAGGGGAAGCAGCAGATGATTACCTTGAATATCAACGGACGCGACACGCAGGTCGACGCCGATCCATCCACGCCCATCCTGTGGGCGCTGCGCGATAACCTGAACATGACGGGCACCAAATTCGGTTGCGGCGCGGCCCTGTGCGGCGCCTGCACGGTGCACCTCGACGGCCAGCCCATCCGCTCGTGCATCACGCCGATTTCCTCGGTGGGCGCGCAAAAGATCACCACCATCGAAGCGATGGAAAACGACCAGGTGGGCAAGGCCGTGCAGGCGGCATGGGTGCGCCACGACGTGCCGCAATGCGGCTACTGTCAAAGCGGCCAGGTGATGAGCGCCACGGCGCTGCTGCGCAGCAACAAGGCGCCCAGCGATGCCGACATCGACGGCGCCATGAGCGGCAATATCTGCCGCTGCGGCACCTATCAACGGATCCGCGCAGCCATCAAGGACGCGGCCAAGACCCTGGCCTGAGGAGAGTGACATGCGTATCGAATGGTTGAATCAGGAAGCATTGCAGCATGGCGGCGTGACCCTGGGCGCGGCGCTGGCAGCGGCGCCGGTGGTTGTGGTTGGCGCGGCCGATGGCGTCTCGCGGCGCGGTTTCATGAAGGCCGGCGCGGTGGCCGGCGGCGGCTTGATGCTGGGCTTTTTCCTGCCCGGCGCCGGCAAGCCGGCGCAGGCGGCCGATGCCGCCCCCGCCAAGCCCGCGTACGCGCCGAACGCCTTTTTGCACATCGCCCCCGATAACACGGTGACGGTACAGGTGAACCGGCTGGAATTCGGCCAGGGCGTGCAAACGAGCTTGCCCATGCTGATCGCCGAGGAACTCGACGCCGACTGGAGCCTGGTGCATGGCGCGCTGGCGCCGGCCGGCGAGCAGTACAAGGATGCCGCCTACGGCATGCAGATGACGGGCGGCTCCGGCAGCATCGCCCATTCGTTTACACAGTACCGGGAAATCGGCGCCAAGGCGCGCGCCATGCTGGTAGGCGCCGCTGCCGCACAGTGGAAAGTCAGTCCTGACCAGGTGCGCGCCGCGAAAGGCGTGCTGTACGGCCCCGGCGGGCAAAAGGCGACGTATGGCGAACTTGCCGACGCGGCCATGCGCCAACCGGTACCTGCCAGCGTCAAGCTGAAGGACCCGCGTGACTTTTCCATCATCGGAAAACCCGTGAAACGGCTCGACGCGGCCGCCAAGTCCACGGGAAAACAGCAGTTCGGCATCGACTTCAAGCCGCCTGGCGCGAAAGTGGCCATGGTGGCGCGCCCGCCCGTGTTTGGCGCGAAAGTGGCGAAGTTCGACGCCAGCAAGGCCAAGGCCATCAAAGGCGTGCTGGAGGTGCTGGAAGTGAAGACCGACCGTGGCGGCAGCGGCGTGGCGGTGATTGCCGACGGCTACTGGCCGGCCAAGCAGGGACGCGACGCGCTGGTGATCGAATGGGATAACAGCGCGGTGGAAAAGGTCAGCAGCGACCAGCAACTGGCGGCCTTCAAGGCGCTGGCCAAGACGCCCGGTACGGTGGCGCGCGCATTCGATGTCGCCGCATTATCCAAGGCGCCGAAAAAAATCGAGGCCGTCTACGAATTCCCCTATCTGGCACACGCGCCGATGGAGCCGCTCAATTGCGTCGTCGACCTGCAGGCCGACAAATGCACGATGTGGGTCGGCTCGCAATTCCAGACCGGCGACCAGGCGGCGATTGCCGCCACGTCCGGCCTGAAACCCGAACAGGTGACCCTGCACACGATGATGGCCGGCGGCGGCTTCGGCCGGCGCGCCGTGCCCTCGTCCGATTACGTGGTCGAAGCCGTCAATGTCGCCAAGGCGTACCGGGCGGCGGGCAAGAGCGGACCATTAAAGCTGATGTGGAGCCGCGAGGACGACATCAAGGGCGGCTACTACCGGCCGTCGCATGTACACCGCGCGCAGATCGGCCTCGACGCCAAGGGCAAGATCCTCGCCTGGGACCACACCATCGTGGGCCAGTCCATCATGGCCGGCACGCCGTTCGAAGCCTTCATGGTGAAAAATGGCGTCGATGGCACCATGGTCGAAGGCATGGGCGAGCCGTATACCCTGCCGATGAAATTGTCCGTGCACACGGCCAAGGCGAACGTGCCCGTGCTGTGGTGGCGCTCCGTCGGCTCGACGCACACGGCCTTCGTCATGGAAACCCTGATCGACGAAGCGGCGCACGTGGCAAAGATGGACCCCGTCGCCTACCGCAAGCAGCTGATCGACGCGAAGCACACGCGCCACATCGCCGCGCTGGACCTGGCCGTGGCCAAGTCCGGCTATGGCAGGAAGAAGCTGCCGAAAGGGCAGGCCTGGGGCGTGGCCATGCATGAATCGTTCAATTCCGTGGTCGCCTACGTGGTGACGGCGTCGGTGGTCGAGGGCGCTCCCAGGCTGCACCAGGTATGGGCGGGTGTGCATTGCAACCTGGCCGTCAATCCCCTGACGATCGAGGCACAAGTGCAGGGCGCCGCGCTGATGGCGCTGGGCATGACCATTCCCGGCGCGGCCATCACGCTCAAGGATGGCGTGGTGCAGCAGCAGAACTTTGGCGACTACCCGGTGCCGCGCATGCCCGACATGCCTGTGATCGAGGTGCACCTGGTGCCATCGGGCGACGCACCGACGGGAATGGGCGAACCGGGCGTGCCGCCGCTGGCGCCCGCCTTCGCCAATGCGCTGTTTGCCCTGACGGGCAAGCGCCTGCGCAAGCTGCCGTTCGACCTGGCGGCCGCATGACGGTAGCAGTTTTTTGAGTACGGTCGGCATCTTGCTGGCAGCCGGAAGGGGACGCAGGTTCGACCCTTCCGGCGTGCAGAACAAATTATTGCAGCCGTTGACGGACGGCCCGCATGCGGGCTTGCCGGTCGTGGTGGCGGCGGCCAGGAACATGCTGGCGGCCTTGCCGCGCGTGCTGGCCGTGGTGCGTGCCGACGATACGCAGGTGGCGCGCGCGCTCGGTGCGCTGGGCTGCGAGGTGCGCGTCTGCCATGATGCTGATACGGGCATGGCCGCCTCGCTCACCTGCGCCATCGACTACGTGCGCGGCGCGCCGGGCTGGCTGATCGCCCTGGGCGACATGCCTGGTGTAGAACCGGCTACAATCGCCGCCTTGTCGCAAGCCATCGGCGATGGCGCGCACATCGCCGTGCCCGTGTTCCAGGGACGGCGCGGCAATCCTGTCGCGTTCAGTAACTTTCACTTGCCGCTGCTGCTGGCGCTCGATGGCGACCAGGGCGCGCGCAGCATCGTCAACAGCCATGCCGTATGCGACGTGACAGTGGACGACAGCGGCATCTTGCGCGATATTGATACACCTGACGATTTGTCGCCGGTGCATGGCGCGCCCGGGCGACTTTAGAACATCCATGCCAGACACGAGAAAAACATGAAAAAAGCTCCAATTAAAAAAAATATCGCCAAGGCGCCCGTCGCCGGCATCATCTACAGCATCGCCGCCTCCGACCTGGCTGGCCACATGTTCAAGGTGACCTTGACGGTCAAGTCGCCGGCCGCCATCGGCCAGGTCTTGTCCTTGCCGGCCTGGATCCCGGGCAGCTACATGATCCGCGAATTTTCGCGCAACATCGTCAGCATCCGCGCCGAGTCCGAGGGCAAGGCCGTGGCGCTGGCCAAGCTCGACAAGCATTCGTGGCAAGCGGCTCCGTGCAAGGGCGCCTTGACGCTCGAATACGACGTTTACGCCTGGGATTTGTCCGTGCGCGCCGCGCACCTGGACCAGAATCACGGCTTCTTCAATGGCACCAGCGTGTTCCTGCGCGTACTGGGCCAGGAAGCCGAGCCGCACGAGGTGCACATCGTGCAGCCGAAGGATGCGGCCTGCAAGACCTGGCGAGTCGCCACCACCCTGCCGGAACTCAAGGCGAAGCGCTATGGTTTCGGCAGCTACCAGGCGGCCAACTACGATGAGCTGATCGACCACCCGGTGGAAATGGGCGACTTCGCGCTGGCCACCTTCAAGGCGCATGGCGTGCCGCACGATATCGTCGTCACGGGCAAGGTGCCGAACCTGGACCTGGACCGTTTGTGCCGCGACCTGAAAGCCATCTGCGAAACGCAGATCGCCTTCTTCGAGCCGAAGACGAAAAAAGCCCCGATGGACCGCTATGTTTTCATGACCATGGCCGTCGGCGATGGTTACGGTGGCCTGGAACACCGTGCCTCGACGGCGCTGATTTGCGCCCGTGCCGACTTGCCGACGACGGCATCAAGCAGCACGGAGATCGGCGAGGGCTACCTGAAATTCCTGGGACTGTGCAGCCACGAGTACTTCCATACCTGGAACGTCAAGCGGATCAAGCCGGCCGCCTTTGCGCCGTACAACCTGCAGGCGGAAAGCTATTCGCCGCTGCTGTGGCTATTCGAAGGCTTCACCAGCTACTACGACGACCTGATGCTGGTGCGCGCGGGCCTGATCGACGAGGCAGCCTATTTCAAATTGCTGGGCAAGACCGTCAACAGTGTGTTGCGCGGCAGTGGCCGCAGCAAGCAAAGCGTGGCCGATTCCAGCTTCGACGCCTGGGGCAAGTACTACCGCCAGGATGAAAACGCGCCGAACGCCATCGTCAGCTATTACACCAAGGGTTCACTGATCGCGCTGGCCTTCGACCTGACGATCCGCAGCAAGACGCATGGCGAAAAGTCGCTGGACGACGTGATGCAGGTGCTGTGGCAGCGCTATGGCCGCGATTTCTACAAGGGCAAGGGAGAAGGCAAAGGCCGCGGCGTGACGCCGGCCGAAGTCGAAGCCCTGTTCGATGAGGTCTCCGGCACGCGCATGAAGCCGTTCTTCGAGCGCTACATCCGCGGCACGGACGACGTGCCACTGGCGCGCCTGCTGGCGCCGTTCGGCGTGAAATACAGCGACCAGCGCAGGGCGGAAAAGCCCAGCCTTGACGTCACTCTGGGCCGCGACGGCAACGACGCCAAACTGGCGCAGGTACACCAGGGCGGCGCCGCCCATGTGGCTGGCCTGTCGGCGGGCGACGTGCTGGTGGCGGTCGATGGCTTGCGCGTGACGGGCACCAACCTGGACACCTTGCTGGGCCGTTATGCCGTCGGCGCCAGGGTGGCCATCCACGCCTTCCGCCGCGACGAGCTGATGACGTTTGCCACCATATTGCAGGGCGACCGTGTTCCTGGCGTCAGCCTGGCATTGCTGCCCGCGCCAAAGAAAGCCACGGGGCCGAAGCGTCCTAGCGCGGCATGATGCTGATGGTCATGCGTTAAGACAAAGAACCGGCCGTTATGGCCGGTTTTTCATTTCAAGATGCCACTTCTTAAATGCAAGTAATCCACCAATATTGGCGCTGTACCATCATATTTACCGCAAATGAACTAATTTTCCTTTAAGTAAACTAAAATTGCCGAACTCTTTCTTTTAGATCGTGCCCAACGTGCAAACCCTCGATCCACGAACGATTATGTTGATGACGACCCTGATGTGCGGGGCGATGAGCATTGTCATGTTCTCGGTGTATCGCAGTTTCCGGCGCGAGGTACACGGCCTGGGGCATTGGTCGGCCGGTTTGCTGTTGCTGGTGTGCGCATCGCTGCTGTTCGGCACCCGCGAGGTGCTGCCGTCGGCATTGTCCATGATCTCGGCCAATGCTGCGCTGGTGGCCGGCATCGGCCTGTCGATGCTGGGCACGGAGAAATTCTTTGGCCTGGCGACGAGTCGCCGCGCCTATCTGCTGATACTTGCCCTGGCCATCGCTGGCAATAGCTGGTGGCTGCTGGTGCACCCCGACTTCTCGGCGCGCGTGACGGTCTTCTCCCTGCTGGTCTTCCTGTTTTATGCGCGCCAGGTGCAGCTGGTATGGTGCTACGGCGAGCGCCATTTTTCGAGTTTTTTCTTTGGTGCGCTGATGCTGCTGCAAGCGGTCGTGGTGCTGGCGCGCGGCGTGTCGGCATTGCTGCATGGCGGCGCCAGCGTCAACCTGGCGGTGACCGGCACGCCGGCCGGCATCTATCTGGCGGTCGCCAATTTCATGGCGCTGCTGCTGACGGTGGGCTTCATGACGGTGGCGACGCGCCGCCTGCAGCAGATACTGGAGCGCCGCTCGACCCACGATCCGCTGACGCAGGTGCTGAACCGGCGCGGCTTTGGCGACGCCTATGCGCGCGAGATCGGTAATCTGCGCCGCCGCCGTTTGCCGTTGACACTGCTCAGCATCGACCTCGATTACTTCAAATCGATCAATGACCGCTACGGTCACGCGGTGGGAGACCAGGTGCTGGCGCATGTGGCTACCGTGATCAAAGGCGCCTTGCGCGAATCGGATTGCGTGGCGCGTTTCGGCGGCGAGGAATTCGTCGTGCTGATGCCGGATATGCCTGTGCATAATGCCCTGGGCGTGGCCGAACGCATACGCGCCTTGCTGCGCGAGTCCAGTCATGCGGGACTGCCTTCGTGTACCGTCAGCATAGGCGTCGCTTGCCAGGCCTCGGTGGTGGAGGGGCTGGAAGAATTGCTGTCGCGCGCTGATGCTGCCCTGTACCTGGCCAAGGAGCGGGGACGCGACCGCATCGAGCTTGATGCCGCCGCGCTTACTGCGGACCGGACAATGTCCGCAGCTGGAATCGGTACTGTTCGTTGAACAGGAAGGTTTCGGAAAAATCGAAGGTTTTGGCGTGGCGGCGCATCAGGTGTGCCGCTGGCGGAAAGAGTTCTTGCACGCGCCGCACGGCGGCCAGCGCCGCAGCCGATGCTTCGCTGTCGCGTGAGCGGTGTACCTGCACGCTTTTCAGCTCGCCGTCGGGGCCAACGCGCAGGTCGAGCACGACGATGGCCGGCAACATGGGCGGCAGGCGCCCGCTGAATGTATATGCGCCATTGGCGGCCATGATCTGCTGCGCCACCAGCGCCTTGTAGGCGTCGATGCTGGCGGCAAGCTGTAGCGCGGCAGGCGTGCGAGGGGGCGTAGCTGCGGGCGTGCGCGCCGCTGGCGGGGCTGCAGTCTGGCAAGCCGACAGCAGGCTGGCGGCGGCAAGGACGATCATCGCGTGTCTCATGCCTGCCAGCCTACCATGGTTTAACTGAACAGGCGTTCCAGTTCCACGCCGGGGTCGGGTGCGCGCATGAACGCTTCACCCACCAGGAAGCTGTGGATGTGTGCATCGCGCATGCGTTGCACGTCGGCTGTGCTGTGGATGCCCGATTCCGTGATGATCAATTTGTCTTGCGGGATGCGTGGCAAGAGATTGATGGTCGTGTCGAGCGAGGTCTCGAAGGTGCGCAGGTTGCGGTTGTTGATGCCGATCAGCGCGCTCTTGAGCTTGAGTGCCGCGTCGAGTTCTTCGCCATCGTGGCTCTCGATCAGCACGCCCATGCCCAGTTCGTGGGCACACGCTTCCATTTCGGCCATCAGACCGTGGTCGAGCGCGGCGACGATCAGCAGGATGCAGTCGGCGCCCATGGCGCGTGCTTCATAGATCTGGTACATGTCGACCATGAAGTCCTTGCGCAGCACCGGAATGGCGCAGGCGGCGCGCGCCTGCTGCAGGTAATCCACGCAGCCCTGGAAGAACTGTTCATCCGTCAGCACGGACAGGCAGGCCGCGCCATGCGCCGCATAGCTGGCGGCGATGTCCGCCGGGCGGAAGTCGGCGCGGATCACGCCTTTCGACGGCGAGGCCTTTTTGACTTCGGCGATGATGCCGGGCTTGCCGGCGGCGATGTGCTGGCGCAGGCTGGCCTCGAAGCCGCGCAGATCGGCGCGCAGGGCGCTGTCGCTTTCCACGTCGCCGCGCAGGCTTGCCAGGCTGCGATGGGCTTTCGCCTTCGCCACTTCGTCGGCCTTCACGGCCAGGATTTTATCGAGTATGTCGGACATGATGGTCGCTATTCTATCAAGGAGGGCGGGGAGAGCTTACGCTTGCGCCAGGGTGCCAAGCTGCTGCGTCACCTGCACGAATTGTTCCAGTTTTGCCAGGGCGGCGCCCGAGCTGACGGCGATGCGCGCGCGCGCCAGGCCGTCTTCGATCGAGCTGGCCACGCCGGCCGCGTACAGCGCCGTGCCCGCGTTCAGGGCGACGATGTCTGCCGCCGCACCGGGCTCGCCGCGCAGTGCTTCCAGCATCTTGGCCTTCGATTCGATGGAGTTGGCCACCTTCAGGTTGCGGCTGGCGATCATCGACATGCCGAAGTCTTCCGGATGGATTTCATATTCGCGGATTTCGCCGTTGACCAGTTCTCCCACGAGCGTAGAGGCACCGAGCGACACTTCATCCATATTGTCGCGGCCATACACGACGATGGCATGCTGCGCGCCCAGGCGCTGCAGCACGCGCACCTGGATGCCGACCAGGTCGGCGTGGAATACGCCCATCAGAATGTTCGGCGCGCCGGCGGGATTGGTCAGCGGACCGAGGATATTGAAGATCGTGCGCACGCCGAGTTCGCGGCGCACGGGCGCCGCATGCTTCATGGCCGCATGGTGGTTCGGTGCATACATGAAGCCGATGCCCGTTTGCGCGATCGACTGGGCGATCTGCTCGGGCTGCAGGTTGATATTGACACCCAGCGAGTCGAGCACGTCGGCGCTGCCGGACGAGGACGAGACGCTGCGTCCGCCATGTTTGGCCACGCGCGCGCCGGCTGCCGCCGCCACGAACATCGAGGCGGTGGAGATATTAAAAGTGTGCGCGCCGTCGCCGCCCGTGCCGACGATGTCGAGCAGGTTGGTGGTGTCGGCCATGGGCACCTTGGTGGAAAACTCGCGCATCACTTGCGCGGCGGCGGCGATTTCGCCGATGGTTTCCTTTTTCACGCGCAGGCCCATGGTCAGCGCCGCGATCATGGTGGGCGACATTTCGCCGGACATGATCTGGCGGAACAGGTACAGCATTTCGTCGTGAAAGATTTCGCGGTGTTCGATGCAGCGCAGCAGGGCTTCTTGTGGGGTGATCGGCATGATGCTTCCTTCTTCAATGATGGCGCAGGAGGACACTGATGGCACGCCGGGGCGTGCGCAGGGAATCAGCGCTCGAGGAAATTCTTCAGCAGGGCGTGGCCGTGCTCCGAGAGGATCGATTCGGGGTGAAACTGCACGCCCTCGATATCGTATTCCCGGTGGCGCACGCCCATGATTTCGCCGTCGTCCGTCCACGCCGTCACTTCCAGGCAGGAAGGCAGCGAGGCGCGTTCGATCGCCAAAGAGTGGTAGCGGATCACTGTGAAGGGGCTGGGCAAGCCTGTGAAGACGCCGACACCCGTATGCGCGATGAGGGAAGTCTTGCCATGCATGACCTGCTTGGCGCGGATGACCTTGCCGCCAAACGCTTCGCCGATGGCCTGGTGGCCCAGGCAGACGCCCAGAATCGGCTTCTTGCCGGCGAAGTGCTTGAGCACTTCCACCGAAATGCCTGCCTGTGCCGGCGCTTTCGGGCCGGGCGAGATGCAGATGCGGTCCGGGTTCAGCGCTTCGATCTGTTCGATCGTGATTTCATCGTTGCGGTAGACCCGCACGTCTTCACCCAGTTCGCCGAAATACTGCACGATGTTGTAGGTGAAGGAGTCGTAGTTGTCGATCATTAGCAGCATCTTAAAACTCCCCATCCAGGCCATCTTGCACTTGTTCGGCGGCGCGCAATACGGCGCGCGCCTTGTTTTCGGTTTCCTGCCATTCCATTTCGGGGATCGAGTCGGCCACGATGCCGGCCGCGGCCTGTACGTACAACATGCCATCCTTGATCACGCCCGTGCGAATCGCGATCGCCACGTCCATTTCGCCGCCAAACGACAGGTAGCCGCAGGCGCCGCCGTAGATGCCGCGCTTGGTGATTTCGAGTTCGTCGATCACTTCCATGGCGCGCACTTTCGGCGCGCCCGTCAGGGTGCCGGCGGGGAAGGTCGCGCGCAGCACGTCCAGGTTCGACAAGCCATCTTTCAGCGTGCCTTCCACGTTCGAGACAATGTGCTGCACGTGCGAGTATTTTTCGATGACCATGCGGTCGGTGACTTGCACGCTGCCCGTTTCGGCGATGCGGCCGATGTCGTTGCGCGCCAGGTCGATCAGCATCACGTGTTCGGCGATCTCTTTCGGATCGGCCAGCAGTTCGGCCGACAGTTCGGCGTCGCGCTCTGGCGTGGCGCCGCGTGGGCGGGTGCCGGCGATGGGGCGCAAGGTGACTTTCTTGCCGCCGTCCGCCCTCGTCTCGTTACGCACCAAAATCTCGGGCGAGGCGCCGATGATCTGCATGTCGCCGAAATTATAGAAGTACATATAGGGCGACGGATTGAGGGAACGCAGGGCGCGGTACAGGGTCAGCGGCGAATCGACATAGGGTTTGCGGATGCGCTGGCCGATCTGCACCTGCATCAAGTCGCCGGCCATCACGTATTCATGCGCCTTGGCGACCGCCTTCAGGTAGTCTTCCTTGGAAAAGTCGCGGATGGTTTCCGTACGCACGGAGGCGCTGGTGACGGGCGCATCGACGCCGCGGCGCAGCATCATGCGCAAGTCTTTGAGGCGCTGGCGCGCTTTCGAGAACGACTCGGGCTGCGTGGTGTCGGCATACACGATCAGGTAGAGTTTGCCGGACAGGTTGTCGATGACGGCCAGTTCTTCCGTCACCATCAACTGGATGTCGGGCAAGTTCAAGTCGTCTTTCGGCGCGCCGCCGGCCAGCTTTTTCTCGATGTGGCGCACGGTGTCGTAGCCGAAGTAGCCGGCCAGTCCGCCGCAGAAACGCGGCATGCCGGGGCGCAGGGCCACCTTGAAGCGCGATTGGTACTGTTCGATGAAGTCGAGCGGATTGCCTTCGTGCTCTTCGATCACGGCGCCGTTCTTGACGATCTCGGTGCGGTTGCCATGGCTGCGCAACACCGTGGTGGCGGGCAAGCCGATGAAGGAATAGCGGCCGAAGCGTTCGCCGCCGACGACCGATTCGAGCAAGAAGGTGTTCTTGCCGCCTTGCTGGGTTTGCGCCAGTTTCAGGTATAGCGTGAGCGGGGTTTCGAGGTCGGCAAAAGCCTCCGCGATCAGGGGGATGCGGTTGTAGCCTTGTTGGGCCAGCGATTTGAATTCGAGTTCGGTCATGTGTCTCTCCATGCCGCCAGGGTACGCGTGTGCGTCGTGCTTACAAAGCACAGATCCTGCGGTGGGTTATCAAAAAACCTGCCGGCGCATACAACACGCAAATGCGCGCGTGCCGCCGACAGCAATCTTACACGGCTCGGCCCTTAGGCCTGCCAGGATTGCCAGCGTCGCCAAAGCCAGGCCTCAATCGAGCCGGTTTGGGTGACATTGTGTTTTTTGATGAGAAACGTGTTCACGATATGGTGTTAGGTATGGTCAGTATGCTGGTCTGTTGTGCATGCTAATAAAATGCGCCGCTTCGAGCAGCGTATTTACTATACCATCGGAATCGGTGTCGTGTATAGAGTGTCCGTGGTTGTAACCATACGGTACGGTCAAGACGGGGCAAGCCGCAGCCCGTGCCGCTTGCGCGTCATTCGAGGAGTCGCCGATGGCCACCACTTTGGCGGGCGCCAGATCGAAGTCCGCACATACTTGCAGCAGCGGCATGGGATGCGGTTTTTTCTGCGGCAGCGAATCGCCGCCGTAGACGATCTCGAAATACCCGTCGAGTTTTTTCTGTTTCAGCAGGGGCAGGGCGAAGGCGATCGGCTTGTTGGTGACGCAGGCCAGGCGCAAGCCCGCTGCCTTCATCGCCGCCAGGCCTGCTTCCACGTCCGGGTACAGGGTGCTGAACTGGCCATTGATGGCCAGGTAGTGGCGCTGGTAGCCTTCCATCGCCGCGTCGAAGTGTTGCTCTACGCCGGCCGCGTCGAAGTCGAGGGCCAGCACGGTGCGGATCAGGTTTTCCGAACCCTTGCCCACCATCAGCTTGATGGCGTCGGCGCTGATGGGCGCCAGATCGAATTCGGCGCGCATGCCGTTGATGGCGACATGAAAATCGGGCACGGTGTCGAGCATCGTGCCATCGAGGTCGATGATGGCGGCGCGCACGCCGGCCAGTACGTGGTCTTTCACCGTGCCCGCTTGCATCAGGCGCCCGTCACTTTGGCCAATTCGGCACGCATGGCGTCGATGACTGCCTTGTAATCCGGCTTGCCGAAGATGGCCGAGCCGGCGACGAAGGTGTCGGCGCCGGCGGCAGCGGCGGCGCCGATGTTGTCGATCTTGATGCCGCCATCGACTTCCAGCATGATGTCACGGCCCGATTCGTCGATCATGCGGCGCGCTTCGGCGATTTTTTTCAGTGCTTGCGGAATGAAGGACTGGCCGCCGAAGCCCGGGTTGACCGACATGATCAGGATGATGTCGATCTTGTCCATCACGTGTTCCAGGTAGTGCAGCGGCGTGCCCGGGTTGAACACCAGGCCCGATTTGCAGCCATTGTCGCGGATCAGCTGCAAGGAACGGTCAAGGTGATCCGACGCTTCCGGGTGGAAGGTGATGATGTTCGCGCCAGCCTTGGCGAAATCCGGGATAATGCGATCGACAGGCTTGACCATCAGATGCACATCGATGGGTACTTGCACGTGCGGGCGAATCGCTTCGCACACCAGCGGGCCGATGGTCAGGTTCGGCACATAATGGTTATCCATCACGTCGAAGTGGATGATGTCGGCGCCGGCGGTGACGACGTTGCGCACTTCCTCGCCCAGGCGGGCAAAGTCGGCGGACAGGATGCTGGGAGCGATACGGAATGTTGTCATGGTGGCTAAAGGCTCAGAGTAGAAAATGCGAAGATGCGCTATTTTACGCTTGACGCCGTTACCATGGCTTACTGGAACGCAGAATACACGGCGCGCGATGGCCAATGCGGCGCGCGCGACACACAATATACGACTGACAATGTCTGAATAGGAATGACGATGGCGACTTATGAATTTACGGTAACGGTCAAGACACAATATCTGCCCGAGCAATCGGCCCCCGACCAGGGGCGGCACGTGTTCAGTTACACGATTCGCGTCGTCAACACGGGCACGGCCGGCGCGCAACTGATTTCGCGCCACTGGGTCATCACGGATGCGAACAACAAGGTGGAAGAGGTGCGCGGCCTGGGCGCCGTCGGCCACCAGCCGCTGCTGCAGCCGGGCGAGCAGTTCGAATACACGAGCGGCACCATGCTGGGCACGCCGCAGGGTTCGATGCACGGCGAATACTTCTGCGTGGCCGAGGATGGCCATCAGTTCGAAGCGCCGATTCCCGAGTTCGTGCTGTCGGTGCCGCGTACCCTGCATTAAGGAAACGCCGGGGGCTTGCACCCCTATTTCAGTTTTTCGGTGGCGTCCTGTTCTTCACTGAGCTGCTTGCGCGCCGGCGGTGCGGGTTTTTTACCCGAATACATGGTCCACCAGACTATAAATGCCAGCAAGAAGAACGCCACCAGCGCCTCTATCATCAAGATCCACATACGCACTCCTATGTTATTTACCCGCAGCTTAGTATTTACCCGCCGTCTGTTGACACGCGGTAGTCTACCCGTTTCAGTCGGCGCCGTCGCGCTTGCGCTTTCCGCCTGCACCACGCCGCCGGCAGAGCCGGTCACTGCGTCTGGCAAGGCGCCGGCGATCGCTCCGACTGTCGTCAGGCCAGTGCCGGCCAAGCCGGCCGATGCCAAGGACGCCAAGGACACGCTGGATGCAGCGGCAGCCCCCACCTTCGTCCCCGCCAAATTTGCCGCTTTGCCAGGCTGGGCCCGCGACGACATGCGCGCCGCCTGGCCCGCCTTCATGGCTTCATGCGGCGTGCTGGTGAAACGCCCGGACTGGAAGGAGTCGTGCACCATCGCGCGCCAGGTGAATGCCGATAGCGACAAGGCCATCCGCCTGTTCTTCGAGACCTTCTTCGTGCCCAATCAAGTCGTCACCGCCGATGGCGCCAGTACCGGCTTGGTGACCGGTTATTACGAGCCGCTGCTGCATGGCGCGCGCAAGCGGGGCGGTCCATACCAGACGCCGCTGTACAAGGTGCCTGACGATCTCGTTTCGGTCGACTTGTCCGGCGTGTATCCGGAATTGAAAAACATGCGCTTGCGGGGCAAGCTGGTGGGCAAGAAGGTGATCCCGTACGCGACCCGCGCCGACATCGAGCGCGCCACGGCCGTCACGGGCAAGGAATTGCTGTGGGTTGATGACGAAGTCGAAGCGTTCTTCCTGCAAGTGCAGGGTTCCGGGCGCGTGCAGCTGACCGATACGCAGGAAACCGTGCGCGTGGCGTACGCGGACCAGAATGGTCACCCGTACAAATCGATCGGTCGCTACCTGGTCGACAAGGGCGAGCTGACGTTGAGCCAGGCGTCCGCGCAGGGCATCAAGGCGTGGATCGCCGGCCACCCCACGCGCAAGGATGAATTATTCAACGCCAATCCGAGCTATGTCTTCTTCAAGGAAGAGCGCCTGCCCGATCCCAAAGTGGGACCGAAAGGCGCATTGGGTGTGCCGTTGACGCCGCAGCGCTCGGTGGCCATCGATTCGCGCTTCCTGCCGCTGGGTGCGCCCGTGTTCCTGTCCACCACGCAAGCCAATAGCGAGATTCCCATGCAGCGCCTGGTGATGGCGCAGGATACGGGCGGCGCCATTCGCGGGCCCATCCGGGTCGATTACTTCTTTGGTTTCGGTGCGGAAGCGGCGGAGAATGCGGGCCGCATGAAGCAGAGCGGCGCCGTGTGGGTGTTGTTGCCGAAGCAGGCGCCGGCGCGCTGAGTTTCTCGCGGCGCCGGTTAAGCCGTGGCTTAGCGCAGAACCATGACTGGCAGCTCGGTATGTGCCAGCACTTTTTGCGTTTCGCTGCCCACGAACAGCTTGTTCAATCCTTTGCGGCCATGCGAGGCCATCAGGATGATGTCGCAATGGTGGGTTTGTGCCGCATTGACGATTTCCTCGTGCGGGCTGGGCGAGACGACGACCACGCCTTCGAAGGGCACGCCGACGGCGCGCGCCGCTTCGCCGATCTTGTCGACGGCGCGTTGCGATGCTTCCTGCATCTGCTGTTCATACAGGCTGGCGTCGAGCACGATGCCGCCATCGGCCATCGGCGAGAACGGGAACGGTTGCACCACGCTGAGGGCGACCAGCTTGGCCTTGTTCAATTGAGCGAAGGCGAGGGCCGTCTCGGCCGCTTTGTCGGACAGCGGCGAGCCGTCGGTGGGAAATAAGATGGTGTTAAACATGACGTGCTCCTAGAGTGATGGAAGATAGCTTATGGATTTACCTCAACTAAAACCTTGATGTAAATCAAAACTCACAGGCTTTGGCATGAATAGTGTCGCCAAGGCAATCTTTTAGCAGTGTATGCCCGTTTATCGCTTCAGGTGCGCACGCTACGCAGCGGCGTGCCCCACACCATGGCGATCGTCAGTGCGATGCTGCCTGCCGCGATGCAGGCCAGGCCATTGCGCACGCCAAAGTGTTCCGCTACCCAGCCGGCGGCCAGCGCGCCCAGCGGCGCCGTCGCCACCGTCAGGAAACGCATGGTCGAGGTCATGCGGCCCAGCATGGGGTCGGGTGTGACTTTCTGGCGCAAGCCCAGGTAGGGAATAAAGAACAGCATCACGCCGCAATCAAAAAAGAACATCAGCACGGCATACGCCACGGCACTGGCCGCCGCACTGCCTAATAGTAAGGCAGGGATGGTGGGCGTCAGGGCAAAGCAGACGGAGGTGGACGCCAGTCCGATCAGAATGGTGCGGCCGGCGCCATAGCGGCGCGTCAATGGCTTGACGATGAAGGCGCTCAGCAGCACGCCGGCGCCACCGAGCATCTGCGTCATGCCCAGCACGCCAGGACTCATGCCCAGGTCGCGCGTGGCAAACAGCACCGTCAAGGCCATGCTGGCGTAAAACAGGAAGTGCCAGATGCCGGCACCCCAGGCCAGCGCGCGCAGCAGTGGTTCGCGCCAGACAAACAGCAAGCCGTCAGCGATGTCGCGCAAGGCGTGCTTGCTTGACGGCGCCGGGCGAGGGTCGCGCACGCTCATGGCGCGCAGATTGAAGACGGAAACCAGATAGCCGCAGGCCGTGCACAGGATGGCGACGGGCGCCGACAGGACTTGCACCAGCACGCCGGCCAGGCCGGGGCCGATCAGGCGCGAAGCCGATTCGGTGGCAGCAAATTTTGATTGCGCATCGATCAAGCCGTCGCGGCCCACCAGGAAGGTCAGGAAAACCTGTTCGGCGCCGCCACCGACGACGAAGCCGGTGCCGATGATGAATCCCACTACATATAACCAGGGCATCGACAGCACGCCGCACCAGTAGGCGACGGCGACGCTGGCCAGCGCCAGGCCCGACATGCTTTCGCTGAATAGCATGATCGGGTGCTTGCTGCGCCGGTCCAGCAGCACGCCGACGGGCAAGCCGAAGAGGGCAAACGGCAGCGCCTGCAGGGCGACGAGCACCCCCATTTGTTCTGGTGTCGCATGTAATAACAATACCGCGCACAGGGGCAGGGCCAGCGAGGTGATCTGGGCGCCGAAGCAATTGAGGCCGTTGCTGAACCACAGGCGGCGAAAATTGACGCTGGCGGCGCTGCCGTCGCCGCGCAGATGGCGGGCGCAGTACTGGAAGAAGGAAGAGAAAATACGCTGCTCGATAAAGGTGATCGGGTTCACAATAATAGCAGCGCACTTGTCGCGCCGCCGCTGTTAGCCGCTACAATCGTCACACCGTTCATCCAGAGGAGACACTATGCAATACGAAGACTTGATCATCGACATCCAGGACAAAGTGGCGGTCATCCGCCTGAACCGCCCGAAGGCGCTCAACGCCTTGAACGACAACATGATGAATGAGCTGGGCGACGCCCTGCTGAAATTCGACGCGGACGAGAATATCGGCTGTATCGTGCTCACGGGCAGCGAAAAAGCGTTTGCGGCTGGCGCCGATATTGCCGCCATGGCCGATTACACGTATCCGGACACCTTTACCCAGGGTTATATCAGCCGCAACTGGGAGCATATCTTGCGCGTGCGCAAACCGGTGGTGGGTGCCGTAGCTGGCTACGCACTTGGTGGTGGCTGTGAACTTGCCATGATGTGCGATTTCCTGATCGCCGCCGACAGCGCCAAATTCGGCCAGCCGGAAATCAAGGTTGGCGTCACGCCGGGCGCGGGTGGCACGCAGCGCTTGCCGCGCGCCATCGGCAAGGCCAAGGCCATGGATCTGCTGCTGACGGCACGCACCATCGACGCTGCCGAGGCGGAACGCATCGGCTTGGTGTCGCGCGTGGTGCCGGCAGATAAATTAATGGAAGAAGCCCTGGCCGCCGCCAAGACCATCGCCGCCATGCCGACCTCGGTTGCCATGATGATCAAGGATTGCGTCAACCGCGCCTTTGAAACGACCCTGACCGATGGTGTCGCCTACGAGCGCCGCCTGTTCCAGGCCGCCTTCGGCACGCCTGCACAAAAAGAAGGCATGCATGCTTTCCTGGAAAAGCGCTTGCCAAACTTCGACAGTCTTTGATATGATTCGCCTCCTCGCAAAACGACGCACACAAAACATGGTGTTGCAGAGTAAAACGGGGAGAAAAAGAAGGTTGACGAAATGCTGAAAAAGCTTCATACTCTTCCTTCTTCGCAGC
>JAEAMG010000731.1_pt1 | contig 33204 bp, 28 predicted proteins | sample 8958741 | NCBI WGS metagenome assembly JAEAMG01 (sample SAMN16933256, study PRJNA681125) | bioreactor sludge metagenome | isolation source: anaerobic bioreactor treating anionic surfactant - SDBS | place: India: Bengaluru | collected 2019-02-28 | reverse complement strand
CTAAAACAACAAGCTTCTGTTTCCAATCAGATGCAACTCTGGGTTGAGCAGCAGCGTTTGGCATTACGCAATTTTATTCATCAGCAGCCCGTGCAGCATGAAGGTTTGATGCTGGCTTTATTGACCGGGGATAAAAGTTTACTGGATACAGAAACCGAGCAACTATTTCAGCGCTTTGGTATGAGTCATTTGCTGGCCATATCGGGTCCACATGTGCTGATTTTTGCTGTACTGCTGTGTTGGGGGCTGCATCAGCTCATTCGTCATGATCGACCACAACTCTATTTGAAATGGCCAAAGCAATATCTGCTGATCTGGCCTTTTTGCGCGAGCGTAGTACTGTATTGTGCATTTGTCGGCTTTGAAATTCCGGCATTGAGAACGCTGTTGAGCTGCTTGTTGATCAGTGCATTTATCTTATTCAAGCAAAAGGTCCGGCCATTTAATATTTTGCTTTCTAGTGCCTCTATTCTATTAATTTTTGATCCTTTTAGTATTTTATCGGCTGCGTTCTGGTTGTCCTATGGTGCATGCTTTGTGTTGCTACGCATTTACCAGACCTTGCAGCAAAGGGGGGCGGATCAGCTAAAGACCAAAACTCAATATATAAAAATACAATTAAAACTTTTAATCGAATCGCAGTGGAAAATATTTCTGGCTTTATTTCCACTGATGATGCTGTTTTTTAAACAGATTGCATGGATTACGCCGTTGAGCAATTTATTCGCTATTCCATGGATTGGTCTGGTGATTGTGCCCTTAGATGTGATCGCAGCGTTGTGCTATTTCATTGCTGAACCTTTGGGTAGCCTGGTTTTTCAAATCAACGATCTGTGTCTTGCAGCTTTGCTGTGGTTGCTGCAACTTTTAGATGGGCTGTTTGCCCCGACATTACAGCCGATTGCGATGACATTTGCCGTGTGGCTGAGTTTATGTCTAGGCTTGATAATCCTGTTTTTACCGCGTGCTGTGTTACCTAAAACCTGGTCCATATTGTGTTTTATTCCTTTAATTGGTCTCGATGTCAGTAAAAATCGGTTCGAATTAAACGTACTGGATGTTGGACAAGGACAGGCAATTTTTATCCGCGATCAAGACCGGACCATGATGATTGATACTGGTGGAAATTATGATGAAGCTAAATTCAGTATCGGCAAACAAATTATTTTGCCCTTTTTATCGGTGAAGGGTGTGGATCAATTGGATCAGCTGATTTTGACACATTTAGATCAGGATCATAGCGGGGCGTATGCATCGATTAAACAGGATTTACCCATTAAGCATGTTTATTCAAATGAGCAAGTTCCCATTCCCGATAGTAGCCAGTTTGATTATTGTCATCAAGGGCAGCAATGGTCGTGGAATGATGGGATGAACATAACCGTGTTATCACCCAAAGCAGAGAATTTGGCAAATGCCAAAACTGATCAAAACGAAATGTCCTGCGTTGTTTATGTACAGGTGAAAAATGCCCAACCCTATCAAAATTTTTTGCTGATGGGAGATGCCGGTTGGCGAACGGAATATCAAATTCTGCAGGATTATCCAGACTTAAAAGTTGATGTGCTGGTTTTGGGGCATCATGGTAGTCGGCACAGTTCGGCCTATGCTTTTTTAAAGCAATTAAAACCGAAAATCGTGATCGCTTCGGCTGGCTTTAACAATCGTTATGGACATCCAAGTGATATGGTTCGGTTACGCTTAAAGGAATTGAAAATTCCTTTGCTGAGTACAGTACAGCAGGGCAGCATTCAATTTAGCAGACAGGCCAATGGACAAATGCAATTACATTATGCACGTGAACAAAAGCTATGGTTAAAACGTGCAGCAGTAAAGCTTAAATCATAAGGCCTGATTATATGACCTGATCATTTTCTACTGGAAACATTGTATTTTGGGCTGCAGTCTCAGCACGGACTTTTTCGACCAGTGCTAAGGCCTCTGTTTTATTGAGATAATACAGTCCATCCAATTCAGGATTGGCTTTAAAGCGTTTATAGCTCCAATGATAATGTTCAGGATAACGACGGATCAGGTTCTCAATGGCTTGAAAAATAATGCTTGTGCCTTGATTGGTATCAACCGAATAAATGCGTTCATCAATTGCTTCAAAATGTAGATCAAAGCCCTGATCATCATTACGCAGTGCATACAAAAACAATGTTTTGGCTTTGGTTTTTTGAATCAGTTTGGCACTTAAATTACTGGTGGCCAAAGGCAGTCCAAAATAAGGAATCATTTCACCGCCAACATTGGGTGTATGGTCTGGCAAAATTACCGTTGTTCCGCCTTGCTTTAAGGCCTTGAAAATCTGGCGAACTCCGGATTCATCGGTAGGTACCAATGTTGCCTGTTCGCGACTGCGAGCCTTACGAACGAACTGATCGGCCGCTTCATTTTTGACTGGCTTGTACATGATGGTCATTTTGGTAAATTGGGCAATATAGGCATTCATGATTTCCCAGGTACCAAAATGCGGAACAATTAAAACCACACCTTTGTTTGCTGCGAGTGCATCCAGCAGCAGCTGCTTACCATGCACTTTATGAATGCGCGCCAGATTGGCCTCATTGCTTGAACCCCAGATACTGAAAAATTCAAAATAAGAGATCAGCTCATTACGGATGGCTTGAGCCGTAATTTTTTCCCGCTCCGTATCGCTCAGTTCAGGCAGCGCAATATTTAAATTCAATTGAATGGTTTCTGAGGTTTTGGAAATTTTAAGAGTATTGACCAGACCAGCTAAACCACGCGCTATAAATCGAGAAATTTGAATAGGTTGTCGGCTAATAAATTGCAAAAGACGATAAGTTGTATTCTGGGAGCTTCGATCGGTCATTGTTATATTGTCAATTGCATCAGGAATGGAAAAGATAAATTTATTATAAGGGAAAACAGATAATTTAGACAGATTTAACCCGATCAGTGTATATAATGACTCTAATTTAACTTAACAGTGGATCGTTTTCCATGTCCGATTGGCCACCAAAACCAGAAAATGAAATTCAAAATACACAACATAATTCGCAAAATATAACTGGCAAAGAATGGCATATTTTAGAAAAAGCCGTTTTAGCCTCTGTAGAAGAACAGCGCCGTGCGCGCCGTTGGGGAATCTTTTTTAAATTTCTCACCTTTGCTTATATTCTTTTTATTTTGGTGTTACTGGCTAAAAGCTGCAGCACATCCACGGCAGATCCAACGGCGACCACCAGCTCACATATTGCCGTGGTCGACATTATTGGTACCATTGCTGCAGACAAGCAAAGCGTGAATAGTAACGATACAATCAAAGCACTCAAAAAAGCCTTTGAAAATAAACAAAGTAAAGCTGTGGTTTTAAATATTAATTCGCCAGGCGGGTCACCTGTGCAATCGGATGAAATCTGGCAAGAAATTCAATATTTGAAAAAAGCCCATGCAGACAAAAAACTGTATGCCATTATTGGTGATACAGGTGCTTCAGGTGCATATTATATCGCCTCTGCTGCGGATGAGATCATTGTCAACCCTTCAAGTCTGGTCGGCTCTATTGGTGTGATTATGCCAAACTATGGGGTAACAGGTTTGATGCAGAAATTAGGTGTTGAAGACCGCACCATGACTTCAGGTGAAAATAAAGCTCTTTTATCGATGACTCAACCGGTTGATGCTACACAAAAGGCCCATGTACAAGGGGTGCTGGATAATGTGCACGACCATTTTATCAATGCCGTAAAACAAGGACGTGGTAAAAAATTGAAATCAACTGATCCTGCAATCTTCTCAGGTTTGTTCTGGACAGGTGAACAGGCAGTGAAATTGGGCATTGCAGACCGTATCGGCAGTTTAAATAGTTTGAAACGAGAACTGAAACTGGAAAAAGCAGTAAATTATACCATTGAATATAATCCTTTCGATTCAGTACTAGGACGTATGGGAAGTTCAATTGGACAGGGTTTTGCTAGCTCGATTTCACAGCAAGTCCAATCTGAACAAACGACAAAACTGCAATGAAACCAGTAATCCACTTTGCGCACGCCAATGGCGTGCCATCGAAAGTTTATCAAAAGCTGTTTGATGGACTGAAAGATGAATATGACATTATTTATGTCCCCTTGCTTGGTCCGGACAAGCGTTACCCCATAGACAATCACTGGAACAGTCTGACCAATCAAGTGATTGACAGTATTGTCCGCCAGGCTAATGGCAGCAAAGTCATTGGCCTTGGTCATTCTTTGGGAGCAGTGTTGACTTTTCAGGCAGCCTTAAAACGTCCTGAACTGTTTGAGCAGGTCATTATGATTGATCCGCCTTTAATTATGGGGAAAGACGCCTTTGCTTTGCATGTGGCCAAAACCTTGAAGCTGAAAGCCATGGATAAAATGTCGCCAGCTTCTTTGTCCTTACGTCGCAGAGACCATTGGGAGAGTCGTGAACAGGCCGCTGAATTGCTGCGTCCTAAAGGCTTTTATCAACACTTTGATGAAAGCTGTTTCCAGGCCTATATTGATCATGCTTTAACGGAAGACAAGGTGCGAGGCGGTGTGGAGTTGACCATTTCCAAAATGGATGAGGTGAATATTTTTAGAACCAATCCATCATTATGGTGGCTGCCACAGCCAAAACCTCAAGTGCCTGTCCAGCTGCTGATGGCGGAACAAGGGCCGTTTATTGGGCGGGGCTTTCCGCAAATCGCGAAAAAGAAGTTTGGTATTGCATATACGGTTGTTTCGGGAAGTCATATGTTTCCACTGGAAAAACCGCTTGAGACTGTAGAATTGATCAAGCAACTGATTCAACAGCCGGCAGTGTAATCTGCGCCAGTTAATGAGTAAAAAATGAAGCAATAAAAAAACGCATCCGAGGATGCGTTTTTTTATGCGTTAATATTCTTTAAAACTTGCAGAATTGTACCGGCTCTTTCATTGTCTGACCTCGATACAATATACCCTGTTCAGTATGCTGAATGGTTCCATTACAGATCCATTCCACCACTTGCGGGTAAATGACATGTTCAAGTACATGCACACGGTTGGCAAGACTGCTAACGTTGTCATGCAGATTCACTTTCAACACGCCTTGGGCCAAAGCCTGACCTGCATCCAGTTCGGCAGTGACATAGTGAACCGTACAGCCATGTAGTACATCACCGGTGTTAAGTACACGTTGATGGGTATGCATGCCTTTGTAGTACGGCAGCAGGGAAGGGTGAATGTTGAGCATTTTCCCTTCCCATGCTTTGACAAATTTGGCACTCAGGATGCGCATAAAGCCTGCAAGCACGACCAGATCAACATCCCAATCAAGCAATTGCTGATGCATGACATCATCAAAGGCTTCACGGTTAGGATATTGCTTGTGTTCAATAACGGCAGTTTGAATGCCCGCTTTTGCAGCACGTTCTAAAGCATATGCTTCAGGTTTGTTGGAAATGACCCCGACAATTTGACCTGAGAGATTGGCATCAATCAGGGCCTGCAGGTTACTTCCACTCCCTGAAACAAGGACAGCAATTTTAATCATGCGAAGTACTTATGCAAAAACTACACGGATTTTTTCGTCTGCACCTTCAACAGATTCAGCATTGTCGACGATATGACCCATGGTCCATGCTTTTTCGCCAAGCTGGTTTAGCAACTCAACAGTTTTGTCAGCATCTGCTGCATCAACAGCAAGTACCATACCTACGCCACAGTTGAATGTGCGGTACATTTCAAATTGTTCAACACCACCTTCTTTTTGAAGAAGTTTGAACAGTTCCGGCCATTGCCAAGAAGATTCATTAATCACTGCTTGAGCACCATTTGGAAGTACGCGAGGTAAGTTACCTGGCAAACCGCCACCCGTGATGTGTGCCATCGCGTGAACATCAACCTGTTTAAGCAATTCAAGAATTGGCTTCACATAAATACGTGTTGGTTCCATTGCAGCATCTGCAAGTGGACGACCGTCAACAATTTGAGTGAGGTCAACATTTTTCACGTCTAGAATTTTACGAAGAAGAGAGTAACCATTTGAATGTGCACCTGAAGATGCAACACCCACTAAAACGTCACCCGCTTTAACTTTAGAGCCATCAATAATTTTGCTTTGCTCAACTACACCTACGCAGAAACCTGCAAGGTCATAGTCTTCGCCTTCATACATGCCTGGCATTTCGGCAGTTTCACCGCCTACAAGTGCACAGCCTGCAAGCTCACAACCCGCACCAATACCTGTTACTACATTTGCTGCAACATCAACATTCAAGTGACCTGTTGCATAGTAGTCGAGGAAGAATAATGGTTCTGCACCACATACAAGAAGATCGTTGACACACATTGCCACCAGGTCCTGACCAATTGTGTCATGACGGTTCAAATTCAATGCCAAACGTAATTTTGTACCAACACCATCTGTGCCAGATACGAGAACAGGTTCTTCATAACCTTTAGGGATTTTACAAAGTGCGCCAAAGCCGCCTAGTCCGCCCATGACTTCAGGGCGAGAAGTACGTTTTGCGACAGATTTGATACGATCGACGAGTAAGTCGCCCGCTTCAATGTCGACACCCGCATCTTTATAGCTTAAACCAGTGTTAGGGGAAGTTGAGTTGCTCATAATGAAGTCTCCGCATTCGCGCCGCGATTATACCCGAATATACGAAACTCTTATGTTATTTATGCGCTAAAATGCTATCTTTATTAAAATATTTTACTGTCTAGAACAAATAAACCGAAAAAAGGCGAGTTTCTATGGTCGATCGCACTTCACGACGCATTTTTATACTTGCAGCAATCGCATTTATCCTTTGGGTTCTGTATCTGCTTAAACCGGTAGTATTACCTTTCATCGGGGCATTTTTAATTGCCTATCTGTTTAGTCCTTTAGTAGATAAGTTACATCGTATCGGTTTGCCGCGCTGGGTGTCGATTAGTGTGGTGTTTATAGGGATTGGGGTCGTATTGACTTGGGCAATGTGGTATCTGGTTCCACTGGTCTGGAAACAGCTAATGTATGCCAAAACCAGTATTCCTGCAGGTATGCACTGGGTGAACTATACTTTCCTGCCGTGGTTGTCGCATACATTTAATCTGGTGCCGATGGAAATAGACACCGAGCAGATGTCCTCGGCCATTATGGATTACATTCAAACCAATTACAGTGCAGACAGTATTCAGGCAGTCGTGCTGAAGGTTGCCCAGTCTGGTCTGAATTTTATTCAAATTGGTGGAACAATAATATTAATTCCAATTATTGCCTTCTATTTCCTGCTGGATTGGGAGCGCATGCTGGACAGTTTCCGTAGATTGATTCCGCGTCCTTATGAAAAGGCAACTTTGAAGATTGTCAGTGAATGTCACAGTGTTTTAGGTGCTTTTGTTAAAGGTCAATTTTTGGTGATGTTTTTGCTGGGCGTGGTCTATGCAGTGGGTTTGCAAATGATTGGGCTTGAAGTCGGTCTGATTATCGGCATGATTGCAGGTCTGTCCAGTATTATTCCTTATCTGGGTTTTGCTGTGGGAATCATTGCCGCTGTAATCGCCACACTATTTCAATTTGGTCTGGACTGGACCCATCTTGCCTTGGTGGTTGTGGTTTTCATGGTGGGGCAGATGGTAGAAGGTTATATTCTGCAACCTTTCTTGTTAGGTGATAAAATTGGCCTATCACCAGTTGCTGTAGTGTTTGCAGTATTGGCAGGTGCCCAGCTTGCAGGTTTCTTGGGAATGCTGATTGCCTTGCCTGTAGCCGCCGTCATTGTCGTACTGCTACGTCATGCACGAGAGTATTATGAAAAGAGCCGTGTTTACGGGCACCCTCAAGTGGTGATAGAGAACACTGATATAGGATCGGTTTCAATTGAAAGCGAACAGATTGATATTGATATTGAAGTCAAAAATCATCCTGCAAAAAATCTGCAAGAGACTGAAAAATCGAGTAAGATTGAATCGATAGATAATAAAGAACCTTAAGGTTAAAACCCATATATGCGTCAACTGCAACTCGATATTGAACCTCAACTGGACGCCAGAATTAGCGATTTTTCTGGGCCGGGATGGGGGCATGTAATCGATGCAGTTCGACAACTCCATGCCGGTTTAATGAACCGCTTTTATGTCTATGGTGGTGCAGGATCCGGCAAGAGTCATTTGCTTTCTGCTATTTGTGATTCTTATCTGGAAATAGGCAAGTCTGCAATTCAGGTTTCACTGCTTGAATTGCTGGATGCGCCTACTGAAGCGATTAGCTCATTAGATCAATATGATCTGGTTGCACTGGATGATATCGAAGCGATCAGCGGTGTTCCACATTGGCAAAAAGCAGTTTTTCATTTAATTAATTACAATAATGAAGGTGGTGGACAGCTGGTTTTTTCTTCCCGTATGGCCCCGATTGAATTGAAACTTGAACTTCCGGATTTACAGTCCCGCCTGACTCAGGCAGTCAGTGTCAAGGTACCCTCAGGAAGTTTATATGCTGACCGTTATGCATTGGTGAACTCGGTGTTATCGCGTCGGGGAATTCATATTGACCAGCAGATTATTGATTATTTATTGGCTCATGGGCCTCATCAGACTTCGGTTTTACTGCAAACTTTGGAACAGCTTATTCAGCTATTAAAAGGTGAGAAAACTAAGATTAGTCATGCGAATTTAAGACAAATTTATGCCTTGATCGATGAATATCGGTAAAAAATAAAAAATCTTGAGTAATTACTCAAGCTGTGACAAAGTACAGCAAAATAGTTCGATGTTGCAGGGATGTTGCAACTAAAGAATAAAAAAAATTAAAGAATATAAGGAGACTAATATGCTCAAACGGAGCATAGGTATAGGGATGTTATGCTTTGCAGGACATGCTTATAGTGCAGATATTATCGTAAACACGACTGAAGATACTAAAAAAGATGACAAGGAATGCTCATTACGTGAAGCAATAGAATACGTTAATTTGGGGTTGCCGAAAGAAGGTTTTTATGGCTGTGGAGGAGAAAACTCTACCTCGACTATTCTGCTAGATAAATTAAAAGTCTATACGCTGACAAGTAAAATTAATATTACATCAGCACTTAATTTGAAAACTTATTATGAAACTAATGTTAGTGACACAGCTGTTGCCGGTTTAAATAACGCCATTATTCGTATGACAGGCCAAGATCAGGTTTTTAATATTGATGATAATGCCAAAGAACGCGTTATAGTAAATATACAAGAAGTCAGTTTTGAAGGTTGTCAAAAGAGTGTCTGTGCCGATCGCGGCGGTATTTTATATAATAATGAAAACTTGGTCTTAAAATATGTAAAACTCACGGGAGGAATAGCGCGTTTAGGAGGAGCTATTTATAATGTAGGTGAGAATACCGATGCCGATGTATATAGTAGCCGTGTATCGATTAGCAACAGTCTGATTGAAAATAACGAAGCGATGAGTGGTGGTATTTTATACAGTCAACGTCCAAATTTCACCATCACGAATGTTGTTTTTAAAAATAATAAAACCACTTCGGGCACTGCCAACATTTTTAGTGAAAAGAACATTCTAGACCTCTCTAAACTGACCTTTCCTTCTAAGATAAATATGATTACCAACAGTACCTTTGTGAATAACACAGGCTATGTTGTTAATATTCGGGATGGAATAGGCTTAAATAATCTGACTATTGTTGCGAATACTGCAGGTGTGCAGTTTGAAGCACCAAATGCTCAAGGCTATATCGCTAACAGTATTGTGATTGGTAATCCAAATGGAACAAATAATAATTGCCAATTTAGTAGTGATGATAAAAGTATTTTGCAAAATAACTTGGTTACTTCTGAATGTAGAAGCGGTGATGCCAATTATCCGAATGAATTTTGGACTGGCAATAAACTTTTCGCAGGAGACAGTAGCGAGGGCAGTTGTAAATCACTCATTGCAGACCAAGAAGCCTTACTTTGTCCTTATGCAACAGCAAAAGATACCTTTTTAGGATATATACGGCCACGTATTTTACTTAGTGCAAATAACATGTTTGACACGCTCATTTTAAATAAAGGGCGAGTTGATTCAGATACTGAGCATGTTCAGGTGATCTGTGAGGGATTAGATCAGCGCGATAAGAGCAGAACCACTGATAACAGCTGGTGTGACCGCGGTGCTATTGAGATTATTGTACCCACGACCATTGCACGTATTGGTCAGGACTTAAAAGTAGGTGAAATAGCGAAAATCAATATCTTGCAATACTTGGGTGACAGTGACTTATATCCGAAAGAAAAATGTGAAGCGCTATTGGGCAAACATCCCAATGGTGAACAATGGCAAGATGGTTGTGTATATGTTGATCAAACCTTAACGGAGAGCAAAGGTTCACTGACTTTAGATATTGATGGTAATTTGGTTTACACGCCAAATGGTAGTTGGCGCGGTGCAGATATTTTTGAACTGCGTGTCGTTACATCTTCTACGCGTTTTAATGAAAATAAAAAATATCTGGTGCTTAGTGCAAATATGGTGCAAGAGCAAAGTAATGCTATGGATAGCAAGAGCGTCAAAACATCAGGTGGTGCATTTGGGCTGTTGAATTTATTGGCTTTATTAGGTCTGATTGGTCTGCGTCATTATAAGAAATAAAAAGTAGGAAAAAAGTAATGCACAATTATAAAAAAGGATTGCTCTGCATTATGGTTTTATCTGCTATGTCATTAATGGCAGCGGAGGATAAAACCATTAAGGTCACGACGTTTGCAGACGAAAATGGTGAAAACAGTAATGCATGTTCATTGCGTGAAGCAATCATTACTGCGAAAAAAAATATAGGTTATGGGGGGTGTACAGCTGGAAATACGCTTAATGGTGTAGCAGATAAAATTCAATTAGAAGCCGGTACATATAAATTAAGTTCAGAACTCGTGCCGGAATCGGCTTTGGTGATTAGTGGCGTTTCACGTTTTAACTATGATGAAAAAGATAAACTGACACAAAAATATCCTGCATTTGAACAGATAAAAACTATTATTAGTGGTGAAAATCGTTCAAGAATTTTTAATACCAGTATTAGTGAAACCAGTCTAACGCTAAATGATATTCAACTTGAAAAAGGTTATGCTGAAAATGGTCGGGGCGGGGCATTATTACTCGGTGGAGCTTTAAGCTTCAATAAGGGTGCAATTCTAAACTCGAAGGCGGATATTGCAGGGGGGGCAATTTATAATATTGCGCAAGATATTGAAAAAGAAGTCAAGATAAGTAACAGCTTAATTCAAGGGAATCAGGCCAATAAAGGCAGTGTTATTGCAATGGACTGTTACGGCAATCTGGGAGATACCAAACCTGCGGTGACCATTGCTCAAAGCAGTATTATTCAGAATGGTTCGATCGCCAGTGCGAGTGCATTAGATTTTTGTGGTGTTGCAAAGGTAAACTTATCTGCGAATACGATTGCACAAAATATAGCAAACTCAAGTAGCGGTAGTATTTTACGGGCAGTGAGTGACGGTTTAGATCGTTTTAGTCCTTATTCAACTTTAACCGCCATTAGTAATACGATCGTAGAAAATTCAGCATACAGCACCTTTTTATATGATCAATCGGGCAGCAAAGTTTTCGCATTCAATATTCTGGCTTTTAATAATTCGGATAAATCCTGTCGTTATAACTCGGTTAATGGTGTTCCGAGTGAAAAAATGATTTTTGTTGCAAGCAATAATGCCTTGAACTTGGCATCAGGAACAGATCAATGTGTGTTACCTAAAATTACTTTAGAGTCCACGGTTGAAAGTTCGAAAAATTTAGATGTCTCTAGCACCAGTTTTTCTAGCTTACTGTCTAAGATGACGGAATCATCAGCATATAATATGTTCTTGCCTTTATATTATCCAAGAGATAATCAAAGTGCGGCAGATTTAATTGATGTCAATCGTTCAGGTTGTAGTGATTATGATCAACGCGGTTTAAGCCGTTTTTTAGATACAGTTTTACAACTTGAACCAAGCAAAAAGAATAGTTGCGATATCGGTTCGGTTGAACGTATGAATTTATCCGCTATAGATATTACAGATTTAAAAAATAGCTCGATTATTAGTTTACTGGAATTTTATCAGTCCAATATTGATGAACTTAAGGCATTAATTGATGAAGGAGTTAAAAACTCAACCGGAATCAATGATTTCAAAGAGGAATTAGCTCAATACGAAAATCTGTTGAAATATACCAAGCAGCACCAAAAATACCGTGCTATTTATTTTGACCCATTTGTACTGGCGATTCCTGCAGAAGAGCAGGTAAGTGATACATCAGGTGAAGACTATCGCATCAAGAGTTTAAATGCCGATAACTATACTGTTGAGGTTGAGCCTTATGGCATTGGTACACTCACCGTAACCGATGGTAATGCTGTGCTAAAAGGTGAACTAGATGACTTAAAATGCGAATGGAATGCAGATTTCAAACAGATCATGATCTATCGTACAAGTGGTGAATTGCTTAATACTGCTGATTATGCCTATTGTAAATACACGCTTAAAGAAAAGGGTGGTGAAGCCAAGCAGTCTTCAGGTATTTTACAGGCCAGTTTTGTAAATATTACTCCTGTTGCAAAGGATGATATTTATTCTATTAGTTCAAGTTCTAATCTGGAAGTAACCGTTAATCCTCTGGAAAATGACCATGATAATGGTGATGGCCTGACTTCTACTGTAGCTGCAGCAAAACCGGCATTTTACCAAAATAAACAAGGACAAGAGATTCCAATCCAAATTGAGAAGTTACCAGCTGGGTTGACTATGACGGCAGAACGCCAGGGTCCTTGTCCGGGTACTGATGCTAGTAATATATGTTATGGTGGAAAATTGCATTTTGCAGTTAAGAATAATCTCAGTCAATTCGATTATCCGGTGACTTATAAAATATATGATGCTGAGGGATTGGGATCAAATACTGCCACTATTTATCTGAACAACACTGTCCAAAATACCAATTCATCATCGAGTGGTGGTGGGGCATTTGGAGTATATGGTGTATTTGCTATTCTAGGTTTAACTTTATATCGACGTTATCGAATGAAATAATAAAAAAGCCGCTGACTTCAGCGGCTTTTTTGATTTTAATTTTTTAAATATAATTAAATAATTAATGATTTTTAGTCGTTTGTGGGAAATATTTACTGATATATTCTTCGCGAATGAGCGGGCGCTCTTCAGGTGTCGCTTTTTGCATACGAATACCCAATTCTTTACGTTCTTGGCTGCTCATTTTCTGCCAGGTTTCACGCATTTTCTGTTTTTCTTGTTCTGGAAGTTGGGTAAACCAATCCATACGCTGCTGTAAAGTAGTGCCTTGTGCTTCGGGTAATTCTTTGAGTGATTGGTAACGTTGAATGAGTGCACGTTGTTCACTATCGGATAATGTTTCCCAGGTTTCTGCAACTTGTGTATCAGCATCTTTGGAAAAAATCCAAAAACGTTCGAAACCAGCAAAACTGGTTTGTAAAAATCCGAGTGCACAAAAAGCAAAGGCTAATTTTTTAGCTGCCATGTGGAACCTTATCCTCACCTAAAACCATTAACATTTCCAAATCTTCAACCATTTGAGGAGATAGTTTTGGGGTCACTACTACTTGATTTTGCGGTTTTTCTGACATTTCAAAGGAGTTTGGCAATACCACGAATCCTGCAATTGCGGCGGCAAGAGCAAAACCTGACATTTTCCAAAGCCCATAACGGGATGTTTCTCGTGCTTGAATTTCTTCAATGACATGATGCATCACCACGGGTTTGGCTTTGTGATGTTGTGCGAGCCCATCGAGTTTGGAAGTAACTTGTTTTAAGAAATCATCTTGTTTCATTCGGATGACCCTCCACGATATGGATTCAAATGTGCTAAAGAAGCTTTGAGGCCTTGAATAGCACGGTGATAATGGGTTTTTACACTCCCTTCACTGCACTGCATGATTTGTGCAGTTGTGTGTGTATCAAAACCTTCCCAAGCACGAAGCATAAAAGCTTGCTGCTGGCGAACAGGAAGCTGAGCGATGGCTTCTTTGATTTCTTCGGCAGTCACGGCTTGATTAAGAAAATCGAATGGACTAGGAGTAGTCTCATCGACAATATCATTTAACTCAAGATCGTCATCATCCAGACTGACTTTCTTGAAAAAAGAAAAAGGTTGCACCCGACGAGCTTCTTTTCTGCGCCAGTCTTGCAGTTTATGGTTTAAGATGGTGTAAAACAGGGGATACCATTCATCAGTCGATTTATCAGCATAAGCTTTGTGCAAGGAAATAAATGCTTCCTGTACCAAATCCATCGCGATACCTTGTTGACCTTGAGTCGCACTTTCCATCATGACCAAGGCACGTCCAGTCACATCCTGCATAAAAGTCTTCAGGCGTTGTTCAGCCGTACTCTTCAGAGTACTTAAATTTTCTGACTGAGACTGTTTTGGTGCTGAATCCATAGAGATGGAAAATCCTGTCATTGGATACCCACCATTATTTCCAATTTCATAGTTATATAACGTTGAAAATAATGGTTTGGTTGACAAAAATAATATTATTTTTCTAGTGTAGTCTATTTTTTAACATCCATCAGTGATGTTTAAAATAAAGTAACGAAAGATCAGTTTATAAACGCTGACGAACCATTTCGAAGAAACAGACTGAACCCGCAATAGCAACATTCAGGGATTCTTGTCCGCCGGGCTGGGGTATGGAAACGGCTTGTGCATGTGCAAGGGCGTACTCAGAAACCCCTTGACCTTCGTTGCCTAAAATCCAGACACAGGATTGGGTCAAATCTTTCGTATACAAGCTTTCTGATTCATGTGAACTGGTTACATATACCGGAATCTTGAATTGAGACAAAATATCTTCCAGTGTCACATTTTCATAAGTATGCAAGGAGAAATGTGCACCCATTCCGGCACGCAGTACTCGTGGTGACCAAAGCGAAGCTGAACCTTTGGTGCAGACAATTTGTCGAATACCGGCAGCAGCAGCGGAGCGGAGTAAAGTACCGACATTGCCAGGGTCCTGAATATTTTCCAGAATTAAGGTGTCTGCCGTGAAATCTAAAGCATGACGGGAAGTGGGTAAATCGACGATGGCAAGACAAGCCAGTGTGGTGCCCAGCGTACTTAAATCTTTATACAGGGATTCACCAATGACAAAGACTGCACCTTGGTATTGCTCGGCAATACGGTCAAAATCAGGATGGCTTAAAGCCTGTTCGGTGGTAAAAATAGATTTGATTTTTCTATCTTCAGCTAACCAGGCCAGACACAAATGGGTGCCTTCAAGTACGGTTTGACCTTGTTTTTTGCGATATGAATTCTGCTCAATTAAGCCACGCAAGTGTTTAATTTTGGGATTATCTTTTGATTCTAGAAAAATAGTCGGCATGGGAGAATAAATCCACGGAAGCAAGTTATGAGGACTTACTTCCGCTATAAGAAAAATTAATTATGATAGCCAGTTACGAGGTCAACTTCATTTTTAGAACCAATCACTACAGGTACACGTTGGTGAAGTTCAGTCGGCTGGATGTCCAGAATACGTACACGACCAGTGGTAGATGCACCACCTGCCTGTTCCATCAGCATACTCATTGGGTTTGCTTCATACATTAAACGTAGACGACCGGCTTTTTTCGGATCTTTAGTGTCATATGGATACATAAAAATACCGCTACGGCAAAGAATACGGTGAATATCACCCACCATACACGCCACCCAACGCATGTTAAAGTCTTTTTCACGCGGGCCTGTTTTGCCTGCAAGCAATTCATCAATATAACGTTTTACCGGTGCTTCCCAGTGACGTTGATTCGATGCGTTGATGGCATATTCTTTAGTATCGGCAGCAACCTGAATATTTTCAGAAGTCATTAAAAATTCTTTGCTTTCAGGGTCGAAAGTAAAGAATACCACCCCAGCACCTACAGTTAGCGCCATCATGGTGGATGGGCCATAAAGCACGTAACCTGCAGCAGCCTGGTTTGTACCAGCTTGCATAAAGTCTTCAGCTTTGGTCACTGCATTTTTAGCAGGCAAAATAGAGAAAATGGTCCCGACACACATGTTGATATCGATATTACTAGAACCATCGAGAGGATCAAACAATACCAGATACTTGCCGTTTTCTTGTGCAGGAGTGAATTCGTCTAATTCTTCAGAAGCCAGACCACCCACATGTGGATGAACTTTTAAAGCATTAATTAAATAATCATTTGAAATTACATCAAGTTTCTTTTGTTCTTCACCCTGAACGTTTTCGTGTTGTGCACTTCCTAAAACACCAGCCAAAGCACCTTTTTGCAATAATTGATCGATGTCTTTACATGTATTGCCAATTGTTTCAATAACTTGAGCCAATTCAGGTGTAAGATTCCCGTTTTGTTGTTGTAAATATTGGGAAAGGGTGAGGTATGACATGACAGGAAAGCTCCAATTAGAAAATGATAAAAAATTATCAAATGAATATGGGCAGCTATTTTAGATGAGAACGTGGCAAAAGAACAATTAAACTCTGCTATTTGTCGCGATTTTACTCTTGTAAGTTCTGTGGAAAATGCTATGTTGAGTTCTATAGGTTATGGAAAACGTGATAGGAGCATAATTATGACAACGCAAAAGTTTGATGCGACTCCAACGCCAAATGAAGCTATGAGTTTAGATGATATTTCTGCCGAAAAAGTGAAAGAGGCGTGGAAAGCATATGAAGCTAAACCTGAATACAAAAAATTCAACAAGCATGATCTGATTGAATCCATGCAGCATCCGCAAGAAGCCTCTCAGGCATCTGAGAAAGCTTAAAAAAAGCGCTCAAATTTGAGCGCTTTTTTTATATGGTAACCCTTATTTTAATAAAGGCGGAACGGCTTCGTAGTTGATTTCTACGCGGCGGTTTTCTTTCCATGCATTTTCGTCATGACCCGGATTAACCGGCATTTCCTTGCCATAACTTACGGCTTCCAACTGGGTTGCAGCTACACCGTTAGTCAGCAAGAAACTTTCTACTGCCTTGGCACGACGTTCGCCCAAGGCCATGTTGTATTCACGGGTACCACGTTCATCGGTATGACCGGTCAAAGCAACTTTTGAGTTGGCATTGGCTACAAGAAATTGGGCATGTGCCTGAAGGGTTTGATAGTCCTCATTTGAAAGTTCACTGCTGTCATAGTCAAAGTGAACCACACGCTTGGCTAGGAATGCCTTGTTCGCAGCCGTCACACCTTTAGATGACGCACCTGCCAGGTTTTGTGCATTCAAGGCAGCATCTTCACTTAGACCTTCAGTACTGACGGTAGTGGCCCCGCTCGGATTTTGTCCTGCCTGAATTTCAGCAGCAGGCTTGCGGCTGGCACATCCAGTCATCACCAGTGCTGTAGCAAGAACAGGAAGTACTAATAATTGAATTGCTTTCATCTTTATCTCCATGATTATCATTACTTTAGATTAATAAAATTAATTCGCTTGTATTGTTATTTAGGGGCCCAAGCCGGTTCACGAACCTCGCCCTGTTCACTTGGCAGGTTCATGCGGAAACGACCATCCAGTGACATGATAGACAATAAACCACGGTTTCCTTCACGGGTTGCATAGACCACCATTTGACCATTTGGAGAGAAACTTGGTGACTCATCCAGACTGGTCGGGGTAAGAATGTTGGTAATACCGGTGTTGATGTCCTGGATGGCCACTTTATAGTTGCTACCACTTGGACGATGAACCAGAGCAATTTTTTTGCCATCTGCACTTAAGGTACCACGGGCATTAAATGCGCCACGGAAGGTCAGACGCTTACTTGTGCTATTGGCAAAATTATAGCTATAAATCTGTGCTGAACCACCGCGGTCAGAGGTGAAAATAAAAGATTTACCGTCTGGAGCATAACGTGCTTCGGTATCAATGGCACTGTCATTGGTCATGCGCTGTAGTTCACGTGTATCCAGGTTCATTTGATAGATTTCAGGATTGCCATGCATGGAAGCTGTAAATAGCATGCTCTTGCCATCCGGTGAGAAACTTGGCGCACCATTCAGTCCACGGAAGCTGGCCAGTTTTTCACGGTTTCCTGTAGCCAAGTCCTGTACGTAAATGGCCGGACGTTTGGTTTCAAATGAAACGTAAGCAATTTTTTTTGCGTCTGGGGTCCAGGCCGGTGACAGGATAGGATCACGGGAAGTCAGAATGGTTCTCGGCTGCTCACCATCGGTATCGGCAATTTGTAGGGTATAGCGTTGTTCCGGTGTTGCTGGGTTACGCAGTACATAGGCGATACGACCGCTGAAATCACCTGGAATACCGGTCAATGCCTGGTAAATGGCATCACTGATCATATGACCAGCTTGACGGATACGCGAAGCCGGTACAGTCAATAATTCATTTAACAGGTATTGCTGTTTTTCTATGTCATAGAGCTGATAATGAACTTCAAAACTGCCATTATCAGTAGTTTTTACCGTACCGGTTACCACATAAGGCACACCGGCAGCTTTCCATGCTTCTGTATTCGGATTATTCATGCTTGCAGTGGCAGGAAGATTTTTGGAAGCGCTGGAAAATTTACCGGAACGGTTCAGGTCATTTTCGACGATTGGGTAAATACTTTGATCATTATTAAATGGAATAATGGCAATTTTTGGCGCTTCTTCAGGTGCCTTAGCAATCTCCAGATGTAATTGAGCATAGGATTGCGTGGCTAATACCGGGCTTAAAGCGGCCAAAATGGTTAGGCAAAGTAGATGTTTACGCGTCATTTCCATCATCTGCTACGTACTCTAAAAAATATAAATTATTGTGAATCTGCTTGTGTCACATAATGGCATGATTTTGAGTGATTGAAAGCCCATCATAATGACTAAACTGTTATAAGACTGTGAAAAGTGAATAAAATTTTGGCTGTTTTATCGACTATCCAGTTTAAATGCCAAAAAAAGCCACATCAACCAGAATTTGATGTGGCTTCTAGTTATCTCGCCGTAAAGCTTGAAGTAAAGGTTCTTGCTTCACGTCGTGCATCGGGGTCTGAAGGCATTGGATAAGGTGCAGCTGCTCGAACAGCAGCTTCTACACTGGCTTTCATGTCAGGGTCGCTCGAGTTGACAATCACGGACTGAACCGAACCGCTATCACTTAAAGTGACTCTGGCAGTGGCTTTTTGACCTGATGAGCCACTTGGGATGTCCCATGCACGTTTGATTTTATTTTCAAAATCACGTTTTGCTGTTGAGGCAATTTTCTTGGCTTCAGCCTTTTTGGTTGCAGCTTCTTCCGCTGCCTGTTTGGCGGCTGATGCTTTGGCTTCTTCCACGGCACGTTCACGTGCTTCCGCATCCGCTTTAGCTTTATTTGCAGCATCGGCTTTAGCTTTTGCAGCGATATCCGCTTTAGCTTTATTTGCAGCATCGGCTTTAGCTTTTGCAGCGGCATCAGCCTTGGCTTTATTTGCAGCATCGGCTTTAGCTTTTGCAGCGGCATCAGCCTTAGCTTTATTTGCAGCATCGGCTTTTGCTTTTGCGGCGGTATCGACCTTGGCTTTATTCGCAGCGTCGGTTTTTGCCTTATTAGCAGCATCTGCTTTAGCTTTTACAGCAGCGTCCGCTTTGACTTTGTTAGCTGCATCTGCTTTGGCTTTTACGGCTGCTTCAGCACGCTGTTTATCAGCTTCCGCTTTTCTTAATGCATCCGCTTTTACTTTTTCTGCTTTTGCACGTTCAGCCTGATCTGCTTTACGTTTGGCATCTGCTTCCACTTTTGCATCGGCATCAGCCTTGGCTTTATTTGCAGCATCGGCTTTGGCTTTCTCGGCAGCATTTGCCTGAGCTTTTGCAGTAGCCTCAGCTTGGGCTTTTAATTTATTTGCTTCGGTAACTTTGGCATTTTCAGCAGCTTGCTGTTCAGCTTTTTGCATCGCTTCAGCAGCAGCCTTCGCTTGCTGTGCAGCTTTATTGCTATCAGGTTTTGCTGGTGTTGGAACAGGTGGTGCAACTGGAATCACAGGAGCAGGTTCAACACTTGGTTCAGCCGTTTGGGTGATTTGTTCAGCGACATTTTTATCTGCTGTTTCATCAAACTCTGTGACTTCAGCTGTGACAGGTTTTAAATCTTCAGGTTTAACTAAAATGGTAGTGATCTTTTTGGGAGGCTCAGGTGGTTGACTCATGCCCAGATAAAGCAAGCCAACCACTGCAATAACATGCACCCCAAGGGTGAAGCCAATCGCAACTGCATTTTGTTTAAAAGGCGGCTTTTTAAAATCTTTCATAAATTATTTTAATGGCTCAGTCAGTAAACCCACTTGAGTTAATCCTGCATCCTGTAAGGCAGACATGAGTTTCATGACTTCACCATAAGGACGAGATTCACTGCCGTTAATCAGTACACTCATTTGTTTTTTCTGTGCTGAAGCTTCACGTTGTGACTCAGTCAGTACAGCTTTTAATTCATCGAGTGTGAGTACATCATTATTATGTGATTTATCTTCAAGTTTAATGGTGCCATCTGTTTCAAGCGTGACAATGGCAGGGCGGTCTTCGGCCTGTATGGGTGTACCATTTGCTTGAGGCAAATCAACTTTTACACCAGTCGTAATCATGGGTGCAGTGACCATAAAAATCACCAACAGCACCAGCATCACGTCGATATAAGGGACAACATTCATGTCACTTTTTAATGGTTTTTTAATACGCTCAAAGCGTCCGGAACGTTGAATTGCCATCAGTCATTTTCCTGTGTAGAACCCACAGTTTGACGTTGTAACAGCGCCACCATTTCTTCAGCAAATAAAGCGCGGTCTGAATAAACTGCTTCACCTTTTGCGGTGTAATGGTTAAAGGCCAAAACAGCAGGAATGGCTGCAAACAGACCAATTGCAGTGGCGATTAACGCTTCGGCAATACCTGGAGCTACGGTTGCCAGCGTAACCTGATCGACCTCTGCCAGACCAATAAAGGCATTCATGATGCCCCAAACCGTACCAAACAGTCCGACATAAGGCGCAACTGAACCAATGCTTGCCAGCGCACCCAAACCTTGTTCAAGATGTCCCTGATCACGGCTAAGACCCACACGCAGGATACGTTCAGTACTTTCAATACTTTGCTGGGCAGGCGCATTGCGTTTTTTAAGTTTGAAAAATTCACCCAAGCCATGATAGAAAATATCTTCCAGACCGACACGTTTGGAATTGAGCTGGGCATTGTTATACAGGGTATTTAATTCAGCCCCCGACCAGAAGATTTTTTGAAAGTGTTGATCTTCGGCCTGGGCTTTTTTATAACTCATATGTAACTTGGCAATCAGATACCAACTATATAATGATGCCAGAAGTAGCAGCAGCATTACCAGTTGAACCACAGGACTTGCTTGTAAAATAAGATCTGATACGTGTAGCGAAGATTCTAGTTGTGTTGCCATAGTTACAATGTGCCAATAAATTTTTTTAGTCTTGTCCTAACTCTTTGAGAATTAGTGTACGGATTTCCTCAGGAAGTCGGGTTGGACGCATACCATCTACGCTGATACATGCCAATTCGACTTCACCAGAGGCAAGCATGATTTCACCACGATAAATATTCTGTTGCAATACAAATGATGTCGCTTTACACGAAACTACACTCGCGGTAACAGTAATCAGGTCATCCATCAGGATAGGGCGTGAATATTTCACGTTAATTTTATGAACGACAAAGTTGTAATCTTTTTGGTGCCAGTAGTGATCTACGCCTGAAGCACGTAGCCATTCGGTACGGGTACGTTCCATAAAACGAATATGGTTTGCATGATAGACAATGCCACCGGCATCGGTGTCTTCAATATATACACGAATGTTGAATTCGAATTTATTCGCCATGATTGTGTCCCATTTTTCAATTCAGTTTTATGGTTTTAGCTGTGCTTTTAGCGGTTTAAAAAAACTGTGAAAATGACGGTTTTTTTGCCAAGAGTCAAGCTGTGTAACGCGTGGCAGTTTATCATTATGAGAATTGAGTCCAATGGCACAAGGTTTCAAATGAAATTTATTCTGTATTCAATCTGCAAAACCTGTAAATACGAAAAGTGAGCAAAGGATGCTCACTTTTTTTAAACGTACTTATTTTTTTGTGGTTTGTCTCTTTTTCCAGTCGGCCTGTACCTGTTCGGCAACTTTTGGATAATCCAGAATAAAACGCACATGGCTTTCTACCCCGGTTTTTAAAGTCTTATTATCGACAATAAATAACGGGTTATGGTTAGGTGCGGCTTTGGTCATGTCCTGATCGGCAGGAGTTGCCCCCACAAAGACAAACAAGGATGGCATCAGCTGACCATAATAGGCAAAATCTTCGCTGGCACTGGCATTGTTGTCCAATACATGCAGTTTATCTTCGCCATTCACCTGAGCCAGCGTGGGTTGCATCAGTTTGGTTAAGGTTTTGTCATTGGTCGTAACAGGCGCGTAGGGTGCAATTTCCACTTTTGCTGTGACCTGATTGGCAGCGGCATTATGTTCTAGCATGTTCGGTAAAGTTTTTAAAATGCTCTGGCGAACATCTTCACTGTTAGAACGAATGGTACCCACCATATTCACCTGATCGGGAATGACATTACCCGTTGTTCCCCCGTGAATACTACCAATGCTGACTACGCCCATGCCTTTGGTCAAATCTGCATTACGACTAATCAAACTTTGCATGTTGTTGATCATTTGCGACGAAGCATAGATTGGATCGCGACCCAGCCAGGGCATGGAACCATGTACCTGCTTGCCGTTGACCTGAATGCGTAAATGATCCGCACTGTTCAGAATGGCACCATCTTTATAGGAGATATTACCGCTTGGCATACCTGCCATTACGTGCATACCAAAAATAACTTCCGGTTTGGGATTGTTCAATGCACCATCGGCAATCATTTTACGTGAACCGATCAAATGACCTTGAGTAAAATTATCAATATCAGCACCGCCTTCTTCAGCCGGTTGGAAAACAAATACCACAGTACCTGCAATTTTATCTTTATTGGCTGCTAAGGCCTTGGCTGCACCCAGTAACATCGCGGTATGAGCATCATGACCACAGCCGTGCATGACATCGGTTTCTTTGCCCTGATAAATGGCTTTGACTTTACTGGCATAAGGAAGTCCAGTTTTTTCTTCAATCGGAAGGGCATCCATGTCGGCACGTAATGCCATCACTGGACCCGGTTTAGCTCCTTTAAGTACCCCGATGACACCGGTTTTGGCATAGCCTTTACGCACTTCTATCCCATAAGATTTTAACTCTTTTTGTACCAGCTCGGAGGTTTTGAATTCCATATTGCCCAGTTCGGGATTTTGATGAATATGCTGTCGAAGCTGAATGGTATGGGCTTCTACATTTTTAACGGAATCATCAATCCAGTCTGCAAGGCTCAGCTGGCTGCAAAGAAAAAGTGGAAGACAAAGGGAGATCTGCTTGTATATGTCCATATATTACCGAATCCTTAAAGGTTGAGATCATTTCAGTGAATCCATAGCATTGCATAATGAAGGAAATTTAGACAAAACTATTTGAGTGCCCTTAATATACTTTTAAGGTATATTTGTTGTTAGTTGCTGGAATACAAAGGTTTTATATGGACTTCGAGACTATAAATACTTTGCGATTTATGTGAAATTAGCTTTTATCAATTTTGTTTATCCCTCTTAATTTTCGGATCTGTGACCCAACAATTTTATTTGATTCAATCCATTATTAGGGCATTACAACACTGCATGACATTCGAGTTTAAAATGAGTCGCTTTTTGAAATATATAATTATTTTTGCCTTGGGGTTTGCACTGTGGAATTACTGGCTGAAACCGGATAAAGGGATTTCAGAGGCTGCTGATTATCAGTCTGCTCAAGGAATTCATCAGTTTGATGGCTATAGGATGAAAAATCTGGAAGCGTATGCTGGCGAGTTTCGGGTTTTATCCAGAGAAGACTATAGTTTTGGACGAGAGGCGGAACTTAGTCCAGTTGATTTTGCTTTGGGATGGGGCAGCATGACCAATCCTGCTGTTTATAAACAGTTATCGATCAGTCAGAGTAATCGCTGGTATTACTGGCGTTATGAAAATGCACCGCCCATTCCGGTCAATGAAATTTCAACGCACAGTGCCAATACACACTTGATCCCTGCATCGAAACAGATTGCAAAGCAGCTCAAAGCTATTGATCAAGATGATTTGATTTATTTAAAAGGACAGCTGGTTGAGGTCACGGCTGCTGATGGCTGGACTTGGCGTAGTTCACTTAGCCGTGAAGATACCGGGAATGGTGCGTGCGAGTTGATGCTGGTGGAAGAGGTGAGGGTGATTTCTAGGTCTTAGGGCTTTTATTTTTAGTGGTGCTAGTTTGTTAATCAAACAGCAGCATGCTTTGATTTTGTGCTTATAAGAAGTTTTAGAATTCGCGTAGATAAATTATAAGATTTCACTGCCACAATTTTTCAATAAAATTGAAATATATTTGTGTAGGCAAAGTCTTACTTTTGAGAGGCCAAAAGTAAACAAAATCCCTTTGTTGGATTGAGGGTATGTCCATATACCCCAATCCAACGGGCGACATCCATGTCGCCTGTCAATTGATTTTTTAAAAGTGATGAATCTAAAAATAAAAATATAAGTTGATGAGTTGTAATAAAATATTTTAGGTAATATTTTGATTTTTAAGGGGTAGGAATTGGCGAACCAACAAGAAAGCATGCAGGCAGTAGTTTTACAGCAGCCGAATGGGCAGAAATTATTTTTAGATATTCAACACTCCACAGATTGGGTTGTAGCAGCATCAATTATTTGTTCTGTTTTTATAAGTTTTATTGGTTTTTTGATTACAATTTATGTGGTGAGAAAGTCTACAGAAAGCCAAATAAAGTCGAATCAAGAACTAATTCAAAGCCAAGAGAAACAGAATAAAATTGAAACAGCTATTCATTTAAGCAAGGAAAAAATTGATGCAATTCGTTTAGCAAGTGCTGATTTTATTTCATTATATGAAAATTTATTATATGAGTCGAAAAACTTACAAAATAACTTAGATATAGATTATCCAATTGAATATGTAGTCGATTTAACTAAAAAAAGAGATCTAATGGAAAGTTTAGGTACTAAACTAGAACTATATATAGGTAATTCGACCCCTGAAGAAAAGTTAACTAGAGCTGATATTATTTTATTCAAGCGAAGGACTATTTCTAATATTACTCCAAGTTTTAGAAAGGAAAAAATAGAAATTAATCTATCAGACTTAAAAGAAGAGGTACGATTATTTAAGGAAAAGATATTCAATTTTTTAAATAGTGAACTAACCAAGGTAAAGGAGGGAGTCTAAACTCCCTTTTCTCATTTGTCCTTCGGCTCAGGTGGCGTCATGCCAAACTGCAAATATGCCATATTAGTGGCAATACGGCCACGTGCAGTACGCATGGTATAGCCTTGCTGAATCAGATAAGGCTCAATCACATCTTCTAGCGTGCCTGAATCTTCTGCCATGGCAGCAGCCAAAGCTTCCACACCGGCAGGGCCACCATCAAAACGTTCTAACAACATGCTTAAATAACGACGGTCTAAAGTATCCAAGCCATCTTTATCGACATTCAGCATATCCAGTGCACGTTGTGCCATTTCCTGAGTCACTTCGCCTGTACCTTTGACTTGAGCATAGTCACGTACACGACGCAGCAAACGGTTGGCAATACGTGGTGTGCCACGGGCACGACGGGCAATTTCTTGTGCACCATCAGCAGTCATGGGAACATCCATTAAACTGGCAGAACGCGACACAATATGAGTCAGGTCGGCAACTGAATAGAATTCCAGACGCTGCACAATACCAAAACGGTCACGTAGCGGAGAGGTGAGCAAGCCTGCACGTGTGGTTGCAGCAACTAAGGTAAATGGGGGTAAGTCGAGTTTAATTGAACGTGCACCCGGTCCTTCACCAATCATGATATCCAGCTGGTAATCTTCCATCGCTGGATACAGAATTTCTTCAATCACAGGTGAAAGACGGTGAATTTCATCAATAAAGAGCACATCGCCTTCTTCCAGATTGGTCAGCATGGCAGCCAGATCGCCTGCACGTTCCAGTACCGGACCAGAAGTGGATTTTAAATTACCGCCCATTTCGCGTGCGATAATATTGGCCAGTGTGGTTTTACCTAAACCCGGTGGGCCAAAAATCAGGGTATGGTCGAGAGCTTCGCCACGGCCACGGGCTGCGCCAATAAAGATTTCCATTTGCTCGCGGACCACGGGCTGACCGATGTAGTCATCGAGGGAAGTGGGGCGAATGGCACGATCAAAATGATCTTCAGGTTTTTCAGAACCACTGATGAGACGGTCTTGCATATGTGTTTAATCTATCTCTTTACGGTCATTTGAGGTGGATTAATTCACAGCCTCAAAAATCTTTTAGGTTTTATATGCCTTTAGTGTAGGCAATTTTCACTTTTGACTGGGCAAAAGTGACAAAACCCATTTGTTAAACTGATGCTACATCCTTGTAGCACAGTTTAACGGCGACATCCATGTCGCCTGCGTGTATCCAAGATTGTTGGACATTTTTATTTATTCATCGATTTTAATGCAGCACGGATAATATCACTTGCTTCGGTAAAGTCCGCTTTAACGGCATTAATCAGTTTTTGTGCTTCTAAAGGTTTATAACCTAATGACTGTAACGCTGCTTCAGCTTCTGCCACCGCAGAGTTACCACTAAACTGGATTTGCTCTACAGTAGAATTGCTTGGTGTCGTGCCAGCTGACATGGCTTTGAAGCGGTCACGCAGTTCAATCATCAAGCGTTCAGCAGTTTTCTTGCCTACACCCGGTACTTTAACTAGCGTATTCACATCTTCATGTTCAACAGTATGAATTAGCATGTCGACGCTGAGAGTAGAAAGAATACCCAAAGCCATTTTAGGACCCACACCGTTGACTTTAAGCAGGGTACGGAAGATGGTTTTTTCCTGAGCATTCAAGAAGCCATATAAAAGCTGAGCATCTTCACGAACGGCGAGATGCGTCCATAAGGTAACTTTCTGGCCTTTTTGTAATTGGCAAAATGTTGAAAGCGGGGTATCGATTTCATAGCCCACGCCATTTACATTTAATAATACTGTCGGTGCTTCTAGAGCCAACACCTCGCCAATAAGACATCCAATCATGTTGATTTATTCACTTATCTATCGTTGGTTGCATAGTAGTGAGCATTTGCACGAAAGGCAAAATGCTCAGGTATAATTTTTTAAATCTGGTGAAAATTTTAGCCAGCATATCTGCAACATTTTTACATCAAACCGGCTTTATTGCCCTGTAACTCTTGCGACAGGTTATAGGCCTGATGGTCTGAGAATTTCGAAATAATATCCAGCACCTGCATAATATTTTCATAGTGATTACTTTGGAAATTGACTCCGGCGCGTTGCAACATAGACATTAAACGTTGCTCTTTAAAGCTCAAGGTTTTATGTGGTGTCGTCAATGGGATAAAGGCATCCAGAATATTTTGCAGACTTTGATGGGCAATAATCTCTAAACCAGCCTTTTGCGGATGTTCAAAAATCTTGTCACGCGCCAGATTTTTTGCCCGTTCAATGCCGCGTTCAATATCTTCAGAACAATATTGCAATAAGCTGCCTTTGAGTTGCCCCGATAAAATCTCAAAGTGATGTTTGGCAAAAGCAGTGGTCACTTCATCCACCAGCCGTTTCATCACCCGGCCACGTAAAGCGGCAATTTTTTGCTGCCAGGTCGTGGTTGGCATAGACAGTTCTTCGGGCTTGCCATAATCTGCAATCAGGTCGAGGAAAACCGGTTCGACTTCTTCATAAGACAGCATATTTAAAATAATGCCATCTTCCAGATCAATCAGGGCATAGCAAATATCATCCGCAGCTTCGAGTAAATAGGTCAGCGGATGACGGCAATACTGATATTCACCAAGCTGAATTAAACCGAGCTGCTCTGCAATTTGCTTGAGAGTCTCTTTTTCAGACTGGTAACAGCCAAATTTTGCCCGCTGATTGGCAGGGCGATCCCCTTGTGAGGCAATGGTTTTCGACAGCCACGGATATTTTAAATAAGCGCCTAAAGTGGCGTAAGTCAGACGCATGCCGCCATCATTGGGATGATAGTCAATTTTGGTTAGTAAACGTAAACCTTGGGCATTGCCCTCAAACTGGCGTACATCGGCCTGCTCTTCCGGGGTGAGTTTTTTTAAAAAATTGCCATGTGAAGCATCATCAAACCATTCGCGAATGGCATATTCACCGGCATGTCCAAAAGGTGGATTACCAATATCATGTGCCAGACACGCAGCCTGAATAATGGCACCGACATCGGCAGGGGAAATCCATACTGGTAGTTCATCCTTAATTTTTTCCGCTGCCAGCATGCCCAATGAACGGCCAATACATGATACTTCGAGCGAATGGGTTAAACGGGTGTGAATACCATCGTGCTGGGTCAGGGGGTGGACTTGGGTTTTACGGTTGAGCTGGCGGAAACTTTGCGAAAAGATAATGCGGTCATAATCTTTGTGAAATGGGCTACGTGCCTGTTCTGAACTTTGTTTTTTGCTACCAATACGAACTGTCGAAAGCAGTTCCAACCAACGCATTTGTTCCATTTATCGTTATTCAATGAAGAGCTGAATTCATCATGCCAAAAAAAAGTCCAAGCGACTAGAGTAGGGCGACATGATTTGTCTTTCTGATAATGCACTGAGCTGGGTACTAGTGTTTGAGCTCAATCATTTACTCAAGAGATCTCTTTCATGAATCCAATACCTGCTAAAATCTATTTTTTCTTTTGACTTTACGAACAGCTTATAGTTATTGAAAAATGATTTATGAAAGAACGCTAAGACATCAAGAATGAAAAGATGCAGAATTATGTAACACTGGCTAAAAGATACGGAATTGAGCATAAGCTGTAATATTGAAATAATATTTAGAAACAAGATAGTGCAGGCTTAAATTTATATAAGATTCAAAATTTTTATCTGAAAAATAAAATATTCTTCCATGTTCTTGAAAGAATAGATGGCACATTCGTGAATTTCTATCTAGCTGATTTTGCCAATACACAGTAGAATATGCGCTCTCTCTAAGTCACATTGGCGGTAGGGTCCAATAGACCTGCCCGTGGAGCCAAAATCAGCATGTTTATCGTGGCCGGTGCACCAGCACACTCTTCTTTTAAGAAAACTCAACTCTTAAACCGTCTCGCGTCAATGAGTTCTGTTCAATCAATTGAAAGTCAATGGATTTATCTGTTTGATCAAGCGCTCAACGAACAGCAGCATCAATCTGCATTACAATTATTAAATGATGGTGCTTCTTTTGAAGTTCGTCAGGCAGCAAGTGATGAAATTCAGATTCTTGTAACGCCACGTCTAGGCACGATTTCTCCGTGGTCTTCTAAAGCGACTGATATTTTTGCCAACTGTAATACCCCGATACACCGCCTTGAACGCGGTGTTTTGTTTACTTTAAAAGGTATTTCTGAAGTATCCAATGAAGTTAAACAGGTTTTACATGACCGTATGACTGAAAGCGTGTTCAATCATATTGATGACGCTGCAGCTTTATTTGTTGAAACTGCACCAAAACCTTTAAATAGCATTGATATTTTAGGTCAGGGTAAACAAGCACTGGTTAAAGCCAACTCTGAATTTGGTTTTGCCTTGTCAGATGAAGAAATTGATTATTTAACCGCAGCATTTAACAAGCTGGGTCGTAACCCGCACGACATCGAATTGATGATGTTTGCTCAAGCCAACTCTGAGCATTGCCGTCATAAAATCTTCGGTTCAGAATGGACAATTGATGGTGAAAAACAGCCATTATCATTGTTCCAAATGATCAAGAATACTTATAAAGAATCTCCAACAGACGTATTGTCCGCTTATAAAGATAATGCTTCTGTCATCGTGGGCTTTGACACACAGCGTTTCTATCCTAAAAAAGATAACGAAACAGGTCACCACGTTTATAAATACAAGAGCCAAGCTGCTCACATCCTCATGAAAGTGGAAACCCACAACCATCCAACAGCGATTGCACCATTTGCTGGTGCTGCGACTGGTTCGGGCGGTGAAATCCGTGATGAAGGCGCAACGGGTCGTGGTGGTAAACCGAAAGCAGGTTTAACCGGTTTCACGGTGTCTAACCTGAACATTCCAGGCTTTGAACAACCTTGGGAAGAAAACTACGGCAAACCATCGCGTATGGCATCTCCACTTCAAATCATGATTGAAGGCCCATTGGGCGGTGCTGCGTTTAACAACGAATTTGGTCGTCCTGCGTTAAACGGTTATTTCCGTACTTTCGAACAAAACGTCAATGGTGAAGTGAAAGGCTTCCACAAGCCAATCATGATTGCCGGTGGTTACGGGAACATCCGTCCTGATCATGTGGAAAAAGATGCGATTCAGCCGGGCGATTTGTTAATCGTGCTTGGCGGTCCTGCCATGCTGATCGGCCTAGGTGGCGGTGCAGCATCTTCTGTAGACAGCGGTAAACTCGGTGAAAACCTGGACTTCGCTTCTGTACAACGTGAAAACCCGGAAATGGAACGTCGTTGTCAGGAAGTGATTGATGCGTGCTGGCGCATGGAAGATTTCAACCCGATCGTGTCTGTACATGACGTCGGTGCGGGCGGTATCTCAAATGCCATGCCTGAGTTGGTCAATGACCATGAATTGGGTGCAGTGCTTGATCTGCGTAAGATTCCATCACTTGAGCCAGGCATGTCTCCAATGGAAATCTGGTCGAACGAAGCACAAGAACGTTATGTATTGGCGATTCGTCCAAGTTCTTTAAGCCTGTTTGAATCACTTTGTGCACGTGAACGTTGTCCGTTTGCAGTATTGGGTGAAGCGACTGAAGCACGTCACTTAACTGTTGAAGATCCATTGTTTGAAAACAAAGCCGTGGATATGCCAATGCAGGTGATGCTTGGCGGTACACCACGCATGAGCCGTTCATATGAAACGATTGAACGCAAAGGCGACGACTTCGATGCAGCTAAAGTCACTGATTTGAAAGATGCGATTTTCCGTGTTCTTAAAAACCCGACCGTTGCTTCTAAATCGTTCTTAATCACCATCGGTGACCGTTCGATTACCGGTATGGTTGCACGTGACCAGATGGTGGGTCCTTGGCAAGTTCCTGTAGCAGATGCTGCAGTCACTACAACCAGCCTTGTCGGTTACACTGGTGAAGCGATGGCGATGGGTGAGCGTCCACCAGTTGCGCTTTTAAACCCTGCTGCATCAGCACGTTTGGCTGTAGCTGAGTCTATTAGCAACATCATGTCTGCAAAAATCGAGCAGATTAGCGACATTAAATTGTCTGCAAACTGGATGGCAGCTGCAGGCCAACCGGGTGAAGACCAAGCGTTATTTGAAGGCGTAAAAGCCATCGGTATGGAAATGTGTCCTGCGCTGGGTATTGCAATTCCTGTTGGTAAAGACTCACTGTCTATGCGTACCACCTGGAATGATGAAGGTGAAGACAAGTCTGTAACATCTCCAATGTCTGGCGTAATTACTGCATTTGCACCGGTGACTGATGTACGTCAAACATTGACCCCTGAATTGAAAAACCTGGATTCAGTACTGGTACGTATTGATCTTTCTAAAGGTCAGTTCCGCCTTGGTGGTTCGATTCTGGCTCAGGTGTATAAAGCCATTGGTTCTGTAACTCCAGATGTAGACAGTTTCGAAGATTTCAAAGCATTCTTTGCATTGGTTCAGGACTGGAATAACCGTGGCCTGATCAAGGCTTATCATGACATCGGTGATGGTGGCTTACTCGCGACTGTTGCAGAAATGATGTTTGCTTCACGTTTGGGTGTAGCACTGGAAGATCAATCGACTGCAAGCCTGTTTGCTGAAGAAATTGGTGCAGTACTGCAAATTGCTACTGCTGATTGGGAAGCATTACAGGCAGAAATCGCTGAATCTTCACTTAAAGATGCTATCTCTGTAGTAGGTAAAGTGAACAATACTGACCAATTGACTATCAACGGTCTGGTACTTGAACGTGCTGATTTGCAAGTAGCTTGGACTGAAGTATCACATCAAATTCAACGTTTGCGTGACAACTCTGAAACTGCGGATTCTGAGTTTGCTTTAATCACTGACAAGAACCACAAAGGTATCATCGCACAGCCGACATTCGACCTGAATGAACCTGTTGAAGCGCCGTATATCAATTCACGTCGTCCAAACATGGTGATCTTGCGTGAACAGGGCGTAAACGGTCATGTGGAAATGGCTGCGGCATTCGATAAAGTCGGCTTCAACACTGTTGACGTACACATGAGCGACTTGCTTGCTGGCCGTATCAGTCTGGATGACTTTGAAGGTATTGTGGCTTGTGGCGGTTTCTCTTACGGTGACGTAATGGGCGCAGGCGGTGGCTGGGCGAAATCAGTATTGTTTAACCCTAAACTGCGTGACCAGTTCGAGAAATTCTTCCATCGTCAAGAAACCTTCTCTTTGGGTATCTGTAACGGTTGTCAAATGTTGTCGCAATTGGCTCCACTGATTCCGGGTGCGGAAAACTGGCCTCGTTTCCACCGTAACACTTCAGAAGTATTTGAAGCGCGTGCAGTGAACGTTCGTGTTGAAAAATCTCACTCTATTTTGTTAGACGGTATGGAAGGTTCGATTCTTCCAATCGCGGTAGCACATGGTGAAGGCCGTGTAGTTGCAACTGAAGACAAAATTGCTGCATTAAATGCAGGCAATCAAGTCAGCCTGCGTTATGTAGACAGCTTGGGTAATGCTACACAGCAATATCCATTGAACCCGAACGGTTCACCAGAAGCGATTACTGGTGTGACATCTACTGACGGTCGTGCAACGATTATGATGCCGCATCCTGAACGTAACTTCCGTGCTGTTCAGCATTCTTGGAAACCTGAAGAATGGACTGAAGATGGTGCATGGTTACGCATGTTCCGCAATGCACGTAAGTTCATTGGTTAATTCTGAAGTGTTTTGAAAAAAGCCACCTTCGGGTGGCTTTTTTATTTTGTATCTATTTTTTATTTTATTTTTATTTCTCCCGCTGGACTTGGTTTGGATTTTGCTTTTATATTGGTGTGAAAGATGATTTGCATATTTTATGCACAATCATGATGCAATATGGAAGAAAGATGGTTCACTAAATATAAGTTCAGGATTGAATCTCTAAGCGAGGTGACACAATGCCAAAAACTGCAATCTATACAAATGTTGATAA
>JAEAMG010000729.1_pt1 | contig 33231 bp, 20 predicted proteins | sample 8958741 | NCBI WGS metagenome assembly JAEAMG01 (sample SAMN16933256, study PRJNA681125) | bioreactor sludge metagenome | isolation source: anaerobic bioreactor treating anionic surfactant - SDBS | place: India: Bengaluru | collected 2019-02-28 | reverse complement strand
ATGTGTTGAAATATCAACAAAAGGAGCGCAACATGAGATGCTGTTCCCTTCACTACTTGCCATTATAGCACCTATTCTCACAGGTCTGATTTTTGGTGTTCCCGGCGTTATGGGACTTCTTGTAGGCGGTACAGCAACCGGCTTCGTTCTGGCCGTTTTTATGGCAAATGCGGGCGGTGCATGGGACAATGCAAAGAAGTACGTTGAAGAGGGGAATCTCGGCGGAAAAGGCTCAGAAACTCACAAGGCAACAGTTGTAGGAGACACCGTAGGAGATCCGTTTAAAGACACCTCAGGCCCATCCTTGAACATACTCATAAAACTCATGAGCATGGTCTCAATAGTAATGGCCGGCCTCACCGTCGCCTTTCATTTGATGTAATGTGTGGCACTGATTTTTCTATTTCTCACACAATTAATGATTTATAAACATATTGCTAATAAAGGTTTACTGATTTATTCAAAAATACTCTGAAATTCAGAGAAATAGAAAAATCAGTGCCACAAAAAATACAAGAGTTCGGTGTTTCACCGAACTCTTTTTGTTTACTTATCTGTATCCGCAAAGGAAAACTTGGCTCCCGAGGAGGGAGGGGACCCGCCGTCAGGTGGGGAGGCTTTTCCGAGCGGATACAGATAAGCTTGAAATAAAAGAGGCGAACCAATTCGGTCCGCCTCTTATAATATTTAATATCTAAAAATTCTAGAGAAGAGTCTTGATTTCATAGTAGTCTGTATATGCACCAAAGCTACCTGCAGATACTCTCCATGTAATAGGGAAAGTGAACTCCTTATTAGCTGCGCTGTATGTACATTTTCCGAAGTAAGCAGATACCATACCATATTTTGAGTGAACGTAACCTGTTTTGATCACTTTGTATGAACCACTAGCGGTTCCACCCATTGTAACACTTGATCCGCCGTCCCATTTGAAGGTGACATTGTATCCTGCATAGCCCCAAGTATCCTTCAAGCGATAAGTAGTAGAAATTGCAGAATATTCAAGTGTAAGAGGCCAGCTGATATAATCGTCGCCAGGGGCAAAGAAGACATTCCAATAAAGACCGTTCGCATATGGCTTAAAGTCCTCTTTAAGAATATTGACCTCCATACGAGGATATACAGTCTGAGCTACGTAAGGTTTTGTCTCATTACCATCAATTTCAATAGAGAAATGGTATGAAGTCATTAACTCCATTTCACCGCAAGTGATAGTGATAACTTTCTGAGCTTCCCCGGCTGCGAAAGTTACGCTTTCAGGAACAGTAAATAAATCGCCAAAAGAAGATTCTGTTTTAAGCTTTACTGTCTGAGCTGCAGTAGTCTTTTCACGAGCTATTGTAATCTCAAAGTTAGTAGCCTCAACTCCGATAACAATAGAAGCTTTATTTGAAGATGCAAAGTAAACGTTTGCACTACTTGTGTTGTATTCCGGAGAGGGATCACGAGTGATTTCGTCTTCGCAAGCAGTAGCCATCAGCAGTACTGACATCGAAGTCAACAATATGCCAAATCTGAATTTATTTAGTAGTTTCATATTTTTTCTTTTTCTAACATTAAATAAAATTACTATTGAACGACAACTCCGTCAGTTAAACCGGCACCGGCTCCTGAAATAGGAAGTGTTCCTTCGTTGTTGTTGGCAGAGAGTGGAATACCCCTGTTATTGTTGGTCTCTTTCTGAGGAATGCGGAGAAGTAACCAACCGTCTGTCGCAGCAATGTTGAATTTGAAAGCATCAGGGAAGTTAGTTGTAACAGATGATGTATATCTGACAACATTCTTACCAAGACGCATGATATCTGACATAGAGAAACCTTCACCCCAGAGTTCTATACGGCGTTGGAGCCATACTTCATCCTGGAAATCTGCAGCAGTTGTTGCAGCACTTGCATAAGAAGGATCACGATAAGTCTTTACGAAGTCCTGGAGAATCTGTTTTCCACCGGCAAGATTTCCTCCCATTGCAGTAGCTTCAGCTTTGATAAGGATCATCTCTTCAACCCTCATAATGCACCAGTCACCTGCGTTGATATTGTTACCGATAAAGCCGTATTGACCAAATTTAACATTGGTATAAGGTACGAATGGAAGTTTAACGTCAGTGATTGCAAGGTCAGCAACTGCATTTCCTGTAACACCACCCCAAGTTACTGTTGCAAGGTTTGGAGAATCGAGATTAGCGTCAACCCACCATCCTTTACGGACGTCAGTTGTAGGGATCTTGTCAAACAGAAGTCTGTTTATAGATTTGTAGCAACCTACAGCAGCCGAGTATGAATCACCTGAGAAAGATCCGAGAACTGCAGGCCATGATGGATAAGCATCAGGAATATTGGTTGGGGTAAGAATAATTGCCCACATCCAGTTCTGGTCGTTAGCATCAATAAATGTTGGTTTTGAAACCTGAGCCCTTGTGTATGGAGAGTAGCCTGCCATTGCATTTGTAGCATCAGATGCAGCAGCTGACCAGTTTTCCATATAGAGGTTTGCACGAGCGCGAAGACCGTAAGCAACCTTCTGGTCAATCTCAGCCTTATTTAATCTTGTATAACCTTCGAGAGCTGTAATAGCTGCATCAAGATCGTCCATGATAAGTTCGTATACTGCTGAAAGAGATGCGCGAGGGTTGTTAGAAGGGTCGCCTTCCATTGTTTCAGTAATTATTGGAACTGAAGGTTTGTCCTCATTTCCTTTATACTTGAACTGATAGTAAGGTACAAGTGAAAGGTAGTCAAAAGCGCGGATAGCTCTTGCCTGAGCCTGGTAAATCTTCAATGTAGGATCAGTAGTCTCGGCAGGGATAGTTGCCAGAATATCATTGGCCAACTTTAGCTGATTGTAAAAGACAGCCCATCTTTCGTATGGGTTTGCGTATGTATCGGTACGGTCTTCATAGCTGCTGCTTACAGAGAACCAGTTATAGTTACTGTTGTCACCAACCATATCCGGACCGTTCAGATCTTGTGAAAGACAAACTGTAGGATATCCTGCGTCATCGTCTCTTGATGAGGATGCGCCAAATACGCAATACTGTTTACCGATGATGGCGAACATACCATTAACGTCGGCAGAAAGTCTCTTAGGTAATGCAAGTACAACCTCACTCTTCTGGTCAGATGTGAATGTACCGCCTTGTGGAGCTGTATCAAGGTCTACACAAGATGTAAACAATAGACCTCCTAAGGCAATAATATATAATTTCTTATTTAATTTCATAATGATTATTATTAGATTAGATCAAACTAGAATGATAAAGTTATACCGGCAGAAATTGTACGCATTGCTGAGTAACTGTAGTTACCGGAAGTTGTTGAACTACCTAGACCTAATGACTGGCGTGGGTCAAGACCTTTACGTGCTGAGATTACGCCGAGGTTGTCGCCTGAAACGTAAATACGTGCATTAGAAAGCTTGAGAGACTTGATGAGGTTTTTAGGTAAAGTGTAGCCTAACATTACGCTGTTAAAGCTTAAGTAGTCTGAACTAGTAAGGAACCTTGATGATTGTTTCTGATATGTATCAATAGATGCATCGAGTCTCGGATATTTAGTTGAAGGATTTTCCGGAGTCCATGCCTTTAAGATATCCATTGACCAGTTGTTTCCCGGGTCATCTCCCTGGTGCATCAACTGCTCGTAAGAACCATCATATAATTTACCGCCTAACTGATAAGAAAGCTGGATTGACAAATCAAAGCCGTATGCATTGATTGAAGTTCCGAAACCACCATATACCTTGGCAAGGGTAGATCCAAGGTCAGACTGAGCAGCTTTTGAGTAGTCATCAGTAGTATTCATGTCACCCTTATCAGGATCGATATAATAGATTGATTTACCAGTTTGAGGATCTACACCTGCCCATTTGCGCAGATATGAGTTATAAAGAGATCCGCCGATTCTGTAAATATAGTTTGTACCCTTGATTCCACCGGCCGCTTTTGGAGTCTCAGCAAGGTCGGTAATCTCGTTTTTGTAATGAGTTGCGTTGAAGTTTGCTGTCCAAAGGATTTTGTCAGTCTTGAGAAGTGTACCGTTTAATTCGAGTTCAACACCCCTGTTAACGATAGAACCGATGTTCATAGGGATTGAAGAGTAACCGAGAGAAACCGGAACAGGCTGGTTGTATAGCTGGTCAACTGTGTTACGGTGGAAGAATTCAACCGAACCGTTGAGTTTGCTTCCGAAGAGTTCGAATTCAACACCGGCATTCAAAGCGTAAGAAGTTTCCCAAGTGATATCCTTGTTGCCTTTGTATGCGAATGATACTGAATAATCACCATTACTGTTACTTACATTGAACTGGTCAAGGTATGCATAGTAGTTACCGATGTTGTCATTACCTACTGAACCGTAGCTTGCTTTAAGTTTCAACAGGTCAATCCAGTTAACGCTGCTCATGAAATTCTCCTTGCTGATAAGCCATGCACCACCGATACTGCCGAAGTTACCCCAACGGCTGTCCGGATGGAAACGTGAAGAACCGTCCCTACGATAAGATGCACTCAAGAAGTACTTCTCTTTATAATCGTACTGTGCTCTTGCAAGAAGACCTACCAAAGAGTACTCGTTAGTGTAAGAGTAAACAGACGGAGGAGTCTGGATAGCATTGTTCAACTCACCTACAAACGGGTTGTAAAGTTTTGAGTTTGAACCGCCGAGATCCTGAAGCTTAAGATTGTAGCTCTCATAACCTGCAAAGAGGTCGATGTTGTGGTTGGTTGCGATTTTCTTCTTGTAAGTCAACAGATACTGTTGGTTAACACCAAACTCGCGGTAGTGGCTGACAGATACTGCACCTTCACTGCCAACTGATCCACCGTAGAACTGGTTGTAAAGGTGGTTTTCACGTTGGTTACGAACGTTTGCGCTAAGAGTAGCTGTGAACTGGAGTCCTTCCAGAAGGTTAGCTGTAGCATACCATTTAGTATTTACAACATCTGTATATGCATGGTGCTTGTCAAGTTTCAGCGTGATAGCAGGATTTGACAGAGCCATGAATGAACGGGTGAAGTTTGTAGATGATCCTCCGAAGTCGTATACTGTGATACCACGGTTGTCAACCTTGATAGTTCCGTCAGCATTACGAACGTACATAGGATAGATAGGAGAGATCATATTTGTAACATAGAACAAGTTTCCTGAAGATCCCCATGAAGTCTGGCTGCCAGGAGACTGTGAGTCATAATAGGTATAAGCAGAGTTGACACCTATCTTCAACCACTCTTTAGCCTGGTAGTCTAATTTTACACGGCTGGTGAAACGTTGGAAGCCTGAACCTGAAACCAGACCGGAATCATCCAGGTAACCCGCAGACATGTAAGCATTCAGTTTGTCTGTTGAACCGGCAACTGAGAAGTTATATTCAGAACGGAGGTTCCCTTTATTGAAAATCTCAGCATACCAATCATCAGGTGTGTAATAATACTCGCCGTCAGAGTAACCAAGAGAAGCATTAGGGTTCATCTTGAAGTTAGTCCCGATGAATTTCTCACCGCTAGGAACAGTGTAAACCATATAACCTACACCACCGTTCTTGTCATCAAGAAGGGCAGCATCAGCATAAGCATAAGAAGCTGCTGCCGATGATCCGTTGTAAGCTTTGGCGTTGTAAAGAGCCCTGTACAAAGTCTCATAGTACATAGCAGGGTCTGTCATAACGCTGTAGTTAGGAATAGCGCGTGAGTTATTACCCCACTTAGCCTCAAAAGTAACAATTGCGTCTTTTGAAGTAGCTTTCTTTGTTGTAAGGAGGATAATACCATTGGCGCCACGTGCTCCGTAAAGCGCACTTGAAGCAGCATCCTTCAAAACTGTAATACTCTCGATATCCTGAGGGTTGATTGCAGAGATTGTTCCGTCATATGGAACACCGTCCACAACATAAAGAGGTGCATTACTTGCACTCATTGAACCCACACCACGGATCCTTACAGTTGCAGCAGAACCAGGTTGACCGTTGTTGCTGGTAATCTGCACACCGGCAACTTGACCGGCAAGGGCGTTGGTTACGTTTGAAACTGCACGTTCTGCCAGTTTGGTTCCTTTTACTGTTGATGCAGAACCGGTGAAAGCAGACTTCTTGGCAGTACCATAGGCAACAACGACTACGTCTTCCAGATTGACAGCATCCGGAGAAATAGCCACGTTCACTACAGCCTGGTTGTTGACAGCAACCTCGACAGTGGTGTAGCCTATGAAACTAATAATAAGTGTACCATTGCCAGGGGCATTGATGGTGAACTTACCGGATTCATCAGTCGTAGTTCCTGTCATTGTACCTTTCAGTTGGACAGATGCATAGGCGACTGGTTCCCCTGTACCTGCATCAGTAACAGTTCCTGTTACTTGTTTATTCTGAGCATAGGTTAACCCAGCAGTCAACACAAGTAGTAGACCTGTTAAGAATAGTCTAAATTTTTTCATGTACGAAAGTTTTAGTTAATAATTTTAGTCTAGTTAAGTAAAATAATCTTAGTACTGACAAAGTTAAAATTTTTCTCCACAAAAAAAAACAAGAAACGAATAATTTGATTATTTATTTGAAATTATATTCTGCCGAATTTTAACCAATAATATAATAAAACTATTAAAATATCCAAAAAAATCAATAATTGGTATTAAAATGAAAGTAACTCCTTCTGCATATCACTATTGGTTTTACATTACAAAAAAGTGGTTACAAAATGAAAGTTGCCTCTTTCTTTTACACTACTGGACAAAAAAAAGGCTGACTTTTAAAAGTCAGCCTTTTCAAGTATTAAATCGTAACAGATCTACGATGGTTTCTAGATAACGCCTTGCTCAAGAGTAGCTTGTGCAACCTTCATAAAGCCTGCAATGTTCGCACCCTTAACATAGTTAACATATCCGTCAGCCTGTGTTCCGTATTTGATACAAGCATCGTGAATACTATTCATAATCTGTTTCAGCTTGGCATCTACCTCTTCTGCTGTCCAGCTTATGTGCATTGCATTCTGAGTCATTTCAAGACCTGAAACTGCAACACCACCTGCGTTGACAGCCTTACCAGGGGCAAACAGAACCTTTGCTTTGATGAACTCCTCGATAGCTTCAGGAGTACAACCCATGTTTGAAACCTCGGCAACACAAGTTACACCGTTTTTGATAAGCTCTCTTGCATCGTCACCGTTAAGCTCGTTCTGGAATGCGCAAGGCATGGCAATGTCAACCTTAACACTGAAAGATTTCTTGCCAGGGATGAATTGCGAACCCGGGAACTTCGTTGCGTAAGGAGCAACAACGTCATTGTTTGAAGCACGAAGCTCGAGCATATAGGCGATCTTCTCCTCGTTCATACCTGCCTCGTCGATAATAACGCCGTCAGGACCTGATAATGCAACAACTTTAGCACCAAGTTCGGTTGCCTTAAGGGCAGCACCCCATGCTACGTTACCAAAACCAGATACAGAAACTCTCTTGCCTTTAATATCGATACCCTTAGTCTTGAGCATATGTGTAACAAAATAAACAGCACCGAAACCTGTAGCCTCAGGACGGATAAGTGAACCACCGAAAGTAGCACCTTTTCCTGTAAGAACGCCTGTGTTTTCGCGTGCAAGCTTCTTGTACATGCCGTACATGTAACCAACCTCACGTCCGCCAACTCCTATGTCACCTGCCGGTACATCTGTATCAGGCCCGATGTGGCGCCATAACTCAGTGATGTATGCCTGGCAGAAGCGCATGATTTCGTTGTCAGATTTTCCTTTTGGGTTGAAATCTGAACCACCTTTACCACCACCCATAGGGAGAGTTGTAAGAGCATTCTTATATGTCTGCTCGAAACCAAGGAACTTAAGAATTGAAGGGTTTACTGAAGGATGGAAACGGATACCTCCCTTGTATGGGCCTATCGCATTGTTGAACTGAACACGGTAAGCGAGGTTGTTCTGAACGTCTCCCTTATCGTCAACCCATGAAATACGGAAAGTAAAGATACGGTCTGGTTCAACCAGTCTTTCAATGATCTTCGCCTTTTCAAATTCAGGATGTTGGTTGTAAATGTCCTCGATAGATTCAAGGACTTCGTGAACTGCTTGCAAGTACTCTTTCTCATGGCCATGTTTCTTTTCAAGTTCGGCCATAATTTCTGTTACTTTCATAATGTTTTTTATTAATGTTTGGTGATTTTATGTTTAAATCAAGGTTTAATTATTTGACTTCCCATGTTGATCCACTCCTTAAGAGTTCGTCCATGTTGTGAATCTGTGCATGTTCCTTCACATCAATAACCTGATCTCGGACATTGTCGTCGTATGTTTTATCCTTTACGGCACGGATAACACCAAGTGCTATAGGTAGTTCAGGATACTTCATGTCAATAAGCATAGAGTGGAGACCAGGATTCTCCTCCTCTGCGTCATGTATGAGAATATCTTTCTCGGTTATGCCGCCCTCACCAATCTTGACAACTTTCAGTGTCCTGCCCACGAGGATAAGCCCTTTGTCTCGGTTTTTACCGAAAATCATAGGCTCACCGTGTTTCAGGACAATTGTCCTGTCGGCTCTGTTCTCCTTGTCGGAAATGGTTGCGTGAGTCTTGTCGTTAAATATAACGCAGTTTACAAGGACTTCGGTAACAGCTGTGCCGTCGTGTTTTGCGGAAGCAAGCATGATGTCCTGAGTAAGCTTGAGCTCAACGTCAAGGCTTCTTGCGAAGAATGTTCCTCTTGCTCCGAGTACCAAAGCTCCGGGATTGAAAGGGTGCTCAACAGTTCCGAAAGGAGATGTCTTTGTCACCATTCCCAGTTTTGAAGTAGGGGAGTATTGTCCTTTTGTAAGGCCGTAAATCTGATTGTTGAAAAGTATGATATTGATATCAATATTTCTTCTGATAGCGTGTATGAAATGGTTACCTCCGATTGCAAGGGCATCACCGTCTCCGGTTATCTGCCATACTGTGAGAGTCGGATTGGCAACCTTGACTCCGGTTGATATGGCAGAGGCCCTGCCGTGAATACCGTGGAATCCGTAGGTGTTCATGTAATAAGGAAAACGTGATGAACAACCGATTCCGGAAACAAATACAAAACGCTCTCTTGTATAGTTAAGTGCATCGCATATATCCGGCATTGCTCTCTGAACCGATGCCAGAATGGCGTGGTCTCCGCAACCAGGGCACCATTTTACCTCTTGATTGCTTTTAAAATCCTGTGGTGTATATTTTAATTCCATGATGTTTCTGGTTATTGAGATTATAATAAAGCGTTTACTGCATCAACTATCTCCTTTACGATAAAAGGCTGACCTTGTATCTTGTTGTACTGATGATAGTTGAATTGTTGATGCTGAGTCCTGAGATAGTTCGCAAATTGTCCGCTGTTAAGCTCGCAAACGATAATTTTCTTGAAACTTGATAGTATCTTCTCAGTGTTCTTTGGCAGAGGAAATATATAATCAAAATGAGCCAGGGATACACTCTTGCCCTGTTCGTGCAGCTCTTTCACGGCTGTGTAAAGATGACCGAATGTTCCTCCCCATCCTACGATGAGAACCTCTCCGCTCTCTTCTCCGATAACTTTTTGTTCTGGAATATAATTAGCAAGACGCTGTACCTTTTCGGCCCTCTCGGCAACCATTCTTTCATGTACAAGAGGATCAGAGGATACAGCTCCGTTGTTGTTCTTCTCAAGACCGCCAACGCGGTGCTCAAGGCCTACTGTTCCGGGGAAAGCCCAGCGGCGTGCAAGGGTTTTCTCGTCTCTCTTGTATGGCCAGAACGGTGTCTCTTCAGGTGTTGTGATAATAGGCGGGTTGATTTCAGGGAAGTCCTTCATTGAAGGAACTTTCCAAGGTTCAGAGCCATTACCTATAAAACCCTCTGTAAGTAGTATGACAGGCATCATATGTTCCATGGCATATTTACCTGCATAGAATGCTGCTTCGAAACAGTGTGAAGGTGAATGTGCAGCAATAACAGCTATAGGGCACTCTCCGTTTCTTCCGTATAGCGCCTGATTCAGGTCTGTCTGTTCTGTCTTTGTAGGGATACCTGTTGATGGGCCACCTCTCTGCACATCAACAAGCACAAGAGGAAGCTCTGTTATCATTGCCAGACCGAGAGCCTCAATCTTTAATGAGAGACCGGGACCGGAAGTTGTTGTCACGGCAAAGTTGCCGGCATAAGATGCACCAATTGCAGTACAGATACCCGAAATCTCGTCTTCGCACTGAAGGGTTTTAACTCCCAGGTCTTTGCGGAGGGCAAGCTCTTCAAGTATGCTTGTCGCAGGAGTGATAGGATAAGAACCGCAGAACAAAGGTCTTCCTGACTTTTCCGAAGCAGCTATCAATCCCCATGCTGTAGCCTGGTTACCATTGATGTTCCTGTAAATGCCTTTTTCAAGCTTGGCCGGCTTAATGGTATATGTGTTAGGAATTGCATGTATGTTGCCTGCATAGTTGAAACCATCCATCAGCACCTTCTTGTTGGCAGCTGCAATCTCCGGTTTCTTGCGGAACTTCTTGTCTATATATGCAAAGGTTGATTCAGTTGGTCTGTTGAACATGAAGTAGCACATACCGAGTGTGAACATATTCTTAGATCTGATAATTGCTTTCGGATCAAGGCCGCTGTCTTTAAGACTCTCTTTAGTGAGTGATGAGATTGCAGCGTATACTATGTTCCTGTCGTCTATGTTCAGCTCCTTGACCGGGTCCATAGTCCTGAAACCGGCTTTAAGAATACCCTTTTCATCAAATGTATCCGAATCAAGAATTATGGTTGCCGTCGGTTTTGCCCATTTGGCATTTGCCTTGAGAGCTGCAGGGTTCATTGCTACGAGAACATCGCAGAAATCACCCGGAGTCTTTATCTCTCCACTACCTATATTTACTTGAAAACCGGAAACGCCTGATACTGTGCCTTGAGGTGCACGTATTTCTGCAGGGTAGTCAGGGAAAGTTGAGATCTCATTCCCGTACAATGCCGAGGCATCGGCAAACAGTGTCCCGGTCAGCTGCATGCCATCCCCGGAGTCTCCTGTGAACCTGATTACGACTTCTTTTGTGTCAATAACTTTGTGTTGCATAAATAATTTTATATGAAATTATCTACAAATGTAGCTATTATTCTAATTCGGAAACCACTAATGTCAAATATAAATTTGACACAAAATTATAAATAATGAGTTTGATATCATAAGATATTTAAGACTCGTTCCTTATAATTTTGCAATTTTAGCCACTATTTTGCTAATTTCCAAAAATGATTTTCCTAAGTTTGATGTTAGGTTGTAACCTTATCTTAAAAAATTGTACCTTTGTATTTTATATAAACAGGTTATATGGCAATTATCAGGAAATTAAACGGAGTAGAACCGAAGATAGGTGAAAGATGCTTTATTGCGGAAAATGCTGCCATCATTGGAGATGTTGTTATCGGGAACGATTGCAGTATTTGGTACGGTGCGGTTCTGAGAGGTGATGTGAATCCTATAAGGATCGGAGACAGGGTCAACATACAGGACGGAGCAGTTTTACATACCTTATATAAAAGGTCTGTCGTAGAGGTTGGCAACGATGTGTCTGTCGGACACAATGCAATAATTCACGGAGCTACGGTAGGGAGTAATGTCCTCGTAGGTATGGGTGCAATCCTTATGGATAACGCGATTATACCGGACAACACGATCATAGCAGCAGGGGCAGTTGTCCTCAGCAATGCCGAACTCGAACCGGGTGTATATGCAGGTGTACCCGCAAAAAAAGTAAAAGAGGGGTCTGAGGAGATTGGAAAAGCGGCTCACAAGAATGCCCAGGGTTACATGATGTACAAGGAGTGGTATAAAGAAGATGAAAAATAACTACTAACCAATATTAAAAGCCATGAGAAAACTATTTTTGTTGGTCGCTGTAATAGGCCTGTTTGCCTGTACAGGACAAAAGGAAAACTCCTACAAGATCGAGGGAACAGTTACCGGGGACAGTCTTACTTCAGGTAAGGTCTATCTTCAGAATTTCTCCCGTACAAACCCTATAAAGGATACAGCTGATCTGGCAGATGGAAAATTTGTATTTGAAGGAAGCGTTGCAACTCCGGATACATATGCTATAACAATAGAGGGTGTAAAAGGAAGAATCACGCTTTTCCTTGAAAATGCAAATTACACCATTGAAGCTGCAAAAGAGGATTTCAGCAAGGCTGTAGTCAAGGGTGGTGTTACCAATGATCTCGTGAATTCACTCAATGCGAAGAAAGATTCATTGGCAAAGTCCTATAAGATGGAGGAGCTCTTTGCCGAGTATGAGAATCCTGCAACAACTCCGGAGCGTAAGATGGCTATAGATTCTCTCTATGAAAAAATGCAAAAGGAGATGGCTGCATACGACTCTCTCTTTTATGTGAACAATCCTGTCTCTCCATACACTCTTATTCAGTATGTTAGAAACCTGGAGAGTTTCAAAATTGAGGATGCCGAGGCTAAACTGGCATCTTTCAAAGCTTTACCTGAATTTGCAGCAAATACTTATGTTGCTGACTTGGAATCAGACATTACAACACTAAAGAGCCTGGCTCCGGGAATGAAGGCTCCTGAATTTACGTTGAGTGATCCTAAGGGCAACCAGGTTTCTTTATCAAGCGTCTACGCACAGAACAAGATAACAATGATTGATTTCTGGGCAGGTTGGTGCAGCCCTTGCCGTCAATTCAACCCGAAACTTGTAAAAATATACAAGGAGATGAACAAGTCCGGATTCGGCATACTCGGAGTCTCACTTGACAAAGATGCAGAATTATGGAATAAAGCGATTGCAGATGACAAACTGGAATGGGCACAGGTATCAGAACTGAAGTACTGGGACAGCGAAGTTGCCAAAAAGTATCATGTAAGGTACATACCGCAAAACATATTTGTTGACCAGAATGGAAATATTCTTAGAAGACAGGTGTCAGAAGAGGAGATTTCCGGATTTGTAAAAGGCTACATTGACTCATTAAAGAGTGCAGAGGTTAAACAATAGCATTTCAGTTATTGCGTTGATATCCGGAGAGGGTGCAAAAATCATTTTGCACCCTCTCTTTTTTTGGCCTGATGATTGCGGTATTATTATTAATTTTGTATAAATGAAACCTTAAATATGAAAAGTATATTTAAAACCACGATAATAATCATAATTGCTATCTCTGTGATGGCATGTGAAAAAGATATAGTTCCCCAAATAGAACTTTCCCAGGCAGATGTTACATTACCTACCAATGAGTCATCAGCAGAGGTGCAGTTTACAGCCAATACAAACTGGACAGCAACCATCACGGGGACATGGTGCTCTATCTCACCTTCGAACGGAAAGGGGGATGCAACAATCACCGTATCTGCAGGGAACAACTACTCCTCTCAGTCAAGAACAGCTACTTTAAAGATTGTCAGCAAAGATCTTGTAAAAGAGATTGTCATCACACAGGATTACGCGCAATTAAGCACAAGCAGCCTTGAGCTTAGTTTCCCTAAAACTGCCTCGACATATCAGCTTGTTATTACTTCAAACACAAAATGGATTATAGAGATGCCTTTGACACTCACATGGGCGTCAATAGCCACAATGTCCGGAGAGGGCAATGCCACAGTCGATATAGCCGTTCCCGAAAATATATCGGGTCCTCTCCGCAGCTCATTTATTACAATCAGATATGCAAATGAGAGCAAAGTGGTAACAATCACTCAGGCAAGATCTATAAACTCACTTCCAACTATACCTGTGATTTCGTCACCTGCTGCAAATGCAACAAATGTGGGAACTCTTACAAACTTTGCATGGGCACCATCCACCGATCCGGACGGGGATAACATAACCTACACACTCTCTTATTCAAAGGACAATATTAACTGGAAGGACAGTGTTGTGACCTCAACATCGGTTTACATTCCGCGACATCTTGACGAAAACACCACTTACAGTTGGAAAGTTACTGCGAATGATGGTTTAGAGGGTGTCTCAACTCCGATCTATACATTTATAACAGGCACTAAAAAAGGGTTAGCAGAAAAGGAATATCAGTTGGTTCTAGAAGCCACAGAACCGGGGAGCGGGAGAAAGGCAGCCGAGATAATATTTATTGGAGATGGTTACACTGCCGCGGACTACCAGGAGGGAGGAAAATTCAACCTTGAAGTGGCAGAGGGTATAAACGAGATATTTAATGTAGAGCCTCTAAAAACATACAAGAACAATTTTAGGATATATAAAGTAGGTTCATACTCTGTGCAGAGTGGAGTATCACAGTCAGACAAGAGTATTGTAATAAACACTGTATTCTCTTCTAGCTTTAATGGTGGATCGAGCATCTCTTCCAATTATGACAAAGTATTTGAATACTGTAAAGTGATACCGGGAGTGACAGATGAATCACTTACAAATAAATTGGTAATACTATTACTCAATCAGGACAGATATGCCGGTACAACATATATGTGGACAGATGGAAAAGCTCTCGCCATGACACCGGTTGTCAGGACTAACACTTCTGGAAGCCTCTATAAAAATGTGCTTATACATGAAGCAATAGGTCACGGACTGGGAGGTCTGGCTGATGAGTACATTACAAACCAGGGTCAGACAATAAATACGATAGCAATATCCGAGTTCAATCAATGGAGTTCTCTTGGCTTTTTTGCAAACGTTGATCTGGTTTCAAACCTGACAAACATCAAATGGAAACACTTTGTGGGAGTAGATGGTTACTCGAGAGTCGGAGCCTATGAAGGTGCATACGGCTTCACATACGGTGTATGGAGAGCTGAAAACACAAGCTGTATGATAAATAATATCCTATACTTCAGCGCTCCTTCAAGAGAGGCAATGGTAAAGAGAATCCTCTCGAGAGCAAACAAGTATTACACACTGGAATCGTTTATTGCCAATGATGTTGAGAAAGCTCCTTCAGCAGCCGCTGCAGCGTTTTACACAAAGGGCTTTAATTCTGTTACATTCAAACCTCTTGGTGCTCCGGTGCTGAAATATTAATTTTAGTGGCACTGATTTTTCTATTTACTTCACAATTAGTCTATTATAAGTGCTGTAGAATCGGGTGAATTGAAAAACCAGCACCACTAAAGCTTCAGAAAATAAGCTAAAAGACAAACTCTGTCACAGCCACTGTTGTTTTTCTTAACGCTATTTTCCTTGTGCTTTTCAGGGCTTCCGGAACGCCTCCCTTCGGTCGTTGAACGGTCCTCAGCCTTTTCCGAAAACCACTTCAGAAAATTAGCTAAAAAGCAAACGTGGCTATGACAGAGTTTGTCTTTTAATAATCAGTGCCACTAATAATAAAAAAGCTCTGACTGAAAATTCAGACAGAGCTTTCTCTTAGTATTAAATAAGGATTACTCCTTCTTGCTCTTTACAAGTCTCTGGTAGTCATCCATAGGCGAGACAATGATCTTTTCGAACTCTCTTTGACCTGTTCCGGCCGGGATTAGATGTCCGCAAATAACATTCTCCTTCAGACCTTCCAAAGAGTCCTTCTTGCCATGGATAGCTGCCTCACTCAGTACTTTTGTTGTTTCCTGGAATGATGCTGCAGACATAAAGCTGCTTGTACGGAGAGCTGCACGGGTGATACCCTGAAGTATCTGGTTTGATGTTGCAGGCATGGCATCACGAGCATCTACGAGCTTAAGGTCTTTACGCTTAAGTATAGAGTTCTCGTCACGAAGTCTGCGTACAGTCACAATCTGACCTGCCTTCAATGCAGTAGAGTCACCGGCATCGAGAACGACCTTCTTGTCATAGATATCATCATTTTCATGTATGAACTCCCACTTGTCGACTAGTTGCTCCGGAAGGAAACGTGTATCACCCGGATCAACAATCTCAAGCTTGCGCATCATCTGACGTACTATAATCTCGAAGTGTTTATCGTTAATCTTCACACCCTGGCTGCGGTATACATCCTGAACCTCATTCACGATATACTCCTGAACCTTGGTAGGACCCTGGATTGCAAGAATATCGGTAGGAGAAATTGCTCCTTCCGAAAGCGGCATACCTGCACGTACATAGTCATTCTCCTGAACAAGAATCTGTTTAGAGAGAGGAACTGAATAACGTTTCTCTTCGCCGGTCTTCGACTTAACAATAATCTCACGATTACCTCTCTTGATCTTGCCCATCAGAACCTCCCCGTTGATTTCAGTAACAATAGCAGGGTTTGAAGGATTACGAGCCTCGAAGAGTTCGGTAACACGAGGAAGACCTCCGGTGATATCACCGGTTTTACCGATGGCTCTAGGAATCTTCACAAGTATATCTCCGATTTTTATCTTCTTGCCGTTTTCAACCATTATGTGTGCACCTACAGGAAGGTTGTACTGCTTAAGTTCTGTCTGGCCATCCATAATCTTGATGGTAGGGTTCTTCGATTTATCGCGGGACTCGATAATAACCTTCTCCTTGTGGAGAGAGTATTCATCAGCAGCCTCTTCACGATACGTAACACCCTCGATCATACTGTCAAACACAGCCTTACCTGCAGTTTCCGCGATTGTAACAGCGTTGTATGCATCCCATTCGCAGATCTTGTCACCCTTCTTGACAATATCACCATCCTTGAAGTACAAAGTAGCTCCGTAAGGAATATTGTGGTTAGAAAGAGTGATTCCAGTATTAACCTCAACAATCCTCATCTCAGCGGTACGACCGATAACGATCTCACGAGATGCGCCATCTTCTCCGAGAGTTGTGATAGTACGAAGCTCCTCGAACTCAAGGCGGCCTTCGTAACGGGTAATAATCTCATTTTCTGATGCAACGCTTGATGCAGTACCACCGACGTGGAAAGTACGGAGAGTAAGCTGAGTACCAGGCTCACCGATTGACTGTGCAGCAATTACACCGACAACCTCACCCTTCTCAACCATACGTCCTGTTGCAAGATTCCTTCCGTAACATTTTGCGCAGACACCTTTACGTGATTCGCAAGTGAGAACGGAACGGATCTCAACCGATTCAATAGGAAGAGACTGAATAAGCTCTGCAATATCTTCTGTAATCATCTCACCTGCCTCGACAATCTTATCTCCTGTCAAAGGATTGTAAATGTCATGAACAGATGTACGACCCATAATTCTTTCATAAAGAGACTCTACGACCTCATCCTTGTTCTTGATTGCAGTTGCTACAAGTCCGCGGAGAGTACCGCAGTCAGGCTCATTGATAATTACATCATGAGAAACGTCAACAAGACGGCGTGTAAGATAACCCGCATCCGCAGTCTTCAGCGCTGTATCGGCAAGACCCTTTCTGGCACCGTGTGTAGAGATGAAGTACTCAAGAACCGAAAGACCCTCCTTGAAGTTGGAAAGAATAGGGTTCTCGATGATCTCTGCACTTGTAGCACCGGATTTCTGAGGTTTAGCCATCAAACCACGCATACCTGTAAGCTGGCGGATCTGGTCCTTAGAACCACGGGCACCTGAATGGAGCATCATATATACAGGGTTGAAACCTTGTTGGTCAAGAGCAATCTGATTCTCAACAATGTTGGTGAGTTTAGAGTTTGTTCTTGTCCATATGTCGATAATCTGGTTGTACCTTTCATTGTTGGTTATAAGACCCATGTTGAAAGAAGACATGATGTTCTCAACCTGCTTGTAACCATCCTCGATAAGGGACTCTTTCTCCTTAGGCACAAGAACGTCGGCCAGGTTAAATGACAAGCCACCCTTGAACGCCATAGTGTAACCGATACCCTTTATATCATCCAGGAACTGTGAAGTTCTGGCAACACCGGCTACCTTAAGCACGTTGCTGATAATATCCCTCAGGGATTTTTTGGTCAACACCTCATTAATATAACCAACCTCTTTAGGAACAACCTGGTTGAACAAGATGCGTCCTGCAGTAGTCTTTTTAAGTTCATAACCCTGACTGAGATCACAGAAATTCTTAGGAAGTCTTACCTCAATCTCGGCGTGCAGATCAAGCCTGCCCTCGTTATGACCAATAATAACCTCTTCAGGCCCGTAGAATCTCATACCTTCACCCTTTGCGTTAGGACGTTTCTTGGTCATATAGTAAAGACCAAGCACCATGTCCTGAGACGGAACTGTAATAGGTGCGCCGTTTGCAGGGTTAAGGATATTGTGAGAACCAAGCATAAGAAGCTGTGCCTCAAGTATCGCAGCATTTCCAAGCGGGAGGTGAACAGCCATCTGGTCACCGTCAAAGTCCGCGTTGAATGCGGTACAAGCAAGAGGGTGGAGTTGAATAGCCTTGCCCTCGATCAGTTTCGGCTGGAAAGCCTGAATACCCAATCTGTGGAGAGTAGGGGCACGGTTGAGGAGCACAGGGTGCCCCTTCATCGCATTTTCAAGAATATCCCAGATAACCGGGTCTTTCCTGTCAACAATCTTCTTGGCAGATTTTACAGTCTTTACAATACCCCTTTCAATCAGCTTTCTGATAATAAATGGTTTGTAAAGTTCAGCAGCCATGTCTTTAGGAAGTCCGCACTCATGCATCTTCAGTTCAGGTCCTACGACAATTACTGAACGTGCAGAGTAGTCAACCCTCTTACCGAGGAGGTTCTGACGGAAACGACCCTGCTTACCTTTCAGACTGTCTGAAAGTGACTTGAGTGTACGGTTTGCCTCAGTCTTGACTGCGTTTGATTTCCTTGAGTTGTCGAAAAGCGAGTCAACAGCCTCTTGCAGCATCCTCTTCTCATTTCTGAGGATAACTTCTGGAGCCTTGATCTCGATAAGTCTTTTCAGACGATTGTTACGTATAATAACCCTGCGGTAAAGATCATTAAGGTCACTTGTAGCGAAACGGCCTCCGTCCAGTGGAACTAGAGGTCTGAGTTCCGGTGGTATCACCGGAATCACCTTAAGGATCATCCATTCAGGATTATTAATATCTTTTGATTCACGGAAAGCTTCAACAACACCTAGTCTCTTGAGAGCCTCAGCCTTTCTCTGTTGAGAGGTTTCCGATTCGGTTTTGTGACGAAGATCATATGAGAGGTCGTCGAGGTTCAGACGGGTGAGCATCTTGTAAATAACCTCTGCGCCCATACCGGCAATGAACTTGTTAGGATCGTCATCATCAAGCATCTGGTTCTCTTTTGGAAGAGTATCCAGAATTGCCAGATATTCGTCCTCTGTAAGCAGGTCATTTGCTTTTACACCGTCTCTCTCCTTGATACCCGGCTGAACTACGATATATCTTTCGTAGTAAATGATACCTTCAAGCTTCTTTGACGGTATACCCAGAAGATAACCTATCTTGTTGGGAGTAGAACGGAAGTACCAGATATGTGCTACAGGAACGGTAAGAGTGATGTGACCCATCCTCTCGCGACGCACCTTCTTTTCTGTAACCTCTACACCGCAACGGTCGCAAATAATACCACGGTAGCGGATCCTCTTATATTTACCGCAATGACACTCATAATCCTTGTAAGGACCGAATATCCTCTCGCAGAAAAGACCATCCCTCTCCGGTTTGTATGTACGATAGTTTACAGTTTCGGGTTTGAGCACCTCACCTGAGGACTTTTCAAGGATCTCCTCAGGTGATGCCAAACCGATAGTAATTTGATTGAAATTACTCTTAACCTTTATCTCTTTCTTGACAGACATATTGTTCTGATTCAAATTTTCAAATACTACTAATTAATCCAGGTTGATGCTCAAGCCAAGTCCGCGAAGCTCGTGCAGGAGCACGTTCAGCGACTCCGGTATGCCAGGGGTAGGCATAGGCTCACCCTTGACAATTGCCTCGTAGGCTCTTGATCTTCCAACAACATCGTCAGACTTGATGGTCAATATCTCTTGAAGAATATTAGATGCACCGAAAGCTTCCAGTGCCCAAACCTCCATCTCACCAAATCTCTGACCTCCGTTCTGAGCTTTACCTCCGAGTGGCTGCTGAGTGATGAGTGAGTAAGGACCTATCGAACGAGCGTGCATCTTGTCATCAACAAGGTGGCCGAGTTTCAACATGTAGATAATACCGACAGTAGCTGGCTGGTCAAAAAGTTCACCTGTGCCGCCGTCCCTCAGATATGTCTTACCAAATCTAGGAACACCCGCCTTATCTGTGAAATCACAGATCTCCTCAAGAGTTGCACCGTCAAAAATAGGAGTGCTGAACTTTTGTCCAAGTTCTGCACCTGCCCATCCCAGAACAGTCTCATAGATCTGTCCGAGGTTCATACGAGAAGGCACACCCAGAGGGTTAAGAACTATATCTACAGTCTTTCCGTCTTCAAGGAAAGGCATATCCTCATCACGAACGACTTTTGCAACGATACCCTTGTTACCGTGACGCCCCGCCATCTTATCACCGACGCGTACCTTTCTCTTCTTGGCAACATAAACCTTTGCAAGTTGCATGATACCTGTAGGAAGCTCATCTCCGATTGTGAGATTGTACTTGATCCTCTTCAGCTCTGCATCATACTCCTTGAAAGCAATCAGGTAGTTGTTTATCAGCTGTTTGATAAGGTTGTTGGTATTCTTGTCAGCAGTCCACTTAACAGGGTTGATATTCTCATAGTCAATCTTGTCAAGAAGGTCCAGCTTAAACGGAGAACCCTTTGCAATTATCTCAACTCCATACAGGTCACTGATACCTTGAGATTGTTTCCCTTCGAGAAGAGAGAACAGTCTTTCAAGGAAATTCTGACGTAAGGCGGCAGCCTTTCTGTTGAAGTTCTCTTCAGCTTGTTGTATCTGGTTTTTAGAAACAGATTTGCCCTTTTTGTTATTCTCTTTTGACACTCTTGAGAAGAGCCTCTTCTCGATGATTGTACCTCTGAGCGAAGGTGAAGCCTTCAACGAGGCATCCTTCACGTCACCGGCCTTGTCACCGAATATGGCGCGGAGAAGTTTCTCCTCAGGTGATGGGTCGCTCTCTCCTTTAGGAGTGATCTTACCGATAAGAATATCGCCCGGCTCGATGTTGGCACCGACACGGATAATACCGTTTTCATCGAGGTCTTTGGTTGCCTCCTCACTGACATTTGGAATGTCAGAGGTGAGTTCCTCCATACCGCGTTTGGTGTCACGAACCTCCATGATATATTCATCTATATGTATAGAGGTAAATACATCTTCTCTGAGAAGTCTCTCGGAAAGAACAATCGCATCCTCAAAGTTGTAACCTTTCCAAGGCATGAATGCAACCTTAAGGTTACGTCCGAGAGCGAGCTCGCCGTTTTGTGTGGCGTAGCCCTCAGTCATTATCTGGCCCGGAACTACCTTGTCACCCTTTCTTACGATAGGTTTCAGGGTAATGGATGTATTCTGGTTTGTCTTTCTGTAGAGAGGAAGTCTATAAACTGTAATCTCAGGATCAAAGCTTACAAATCTCTCATTATCAGTTTGTTCATATTTAACATGTATCTCTCGTGCATCTACATAAACAACCTCACCTTTACCTCTTGCGTTGATCTGAGTTCTTGAATCCTTCACAACAGGTCCCTCAAGTCCTGTTCCTACAATCGGAGATTCAGGCTTTACCAGAGGAACGGCCTGCCTCATCATGTTTGAACCCATGAGTGCACGGTTGGCGTCGTCATGCTCAAGGAACGGAATGAGTGATGCTGCAATGGAAGCAATCTGGTTAGGAGCAACGTCCACAAGGTGAACCTCCTCTTTGCCGACAACAGGATAGTCTGCCTCAAAACGACATTTTATCCTTTCATCAGTCATGTTTCCATTTTCATCGATGTGCACATTTGCCTGCGCAACCATCTTCTCCTCCTCATCCTCGGCACTCATATATACACAACCTTTAGGAGTCATATCCACAACACCATTATCTACCTTGCGGTAAGGTGTCTCAATGAATCCTAGGTCATTAATCTTCGCGTATACACACAAAGATGAAATAAGTCCGATGTTTGGTCCCTCAGGTGTCTCAATAGGGCAGAGACGGCCATAGTGGGTGTAGTGTACGTCACGAACCTCAAATCCTGCACGGTCACGTGAAAGACCACCCGGACCGAGGGCAGAGAGCCTTCTCTTATTAGTCATTTCAGCCAGTGGATTTGTCTGATCCATGAACTGTGAAAGCTGGCTTGTTCCGAAGAACGAATTGATCACAGATGAGAGAGTCTTGGCATTAATCAGGTCTATAGGTGTGAACACCTCATTGTCCCTGACATTCATGCGCTCCCTTATTGTACGGGCCATACGTGAAAGACCCACACTGAACTGATTTGCGAGCTGTTCACCCACAGTCCTTATACGGCGGTTACTCAAGTGGTCGATATCATCTACCGAAGCCTTCGAGTTAATCAACTGGATAAGGTACCTGATGATCTCTATAATATCAGCCTTTGTGAGTACCCTTGTCTCATCAGGAGTTGTGAGGTTAAGCTTATGATTAAGCCTGTACCTTCCAACCTGACCGAGATCATATCTCTTATCAGAGAAGAAGAGCTTGTCTATGACATCCCTTGCAGTTGCCTCATCAGGTGGTTCTGAATTGCGGAGCTGCCTGTATGTATAGAATACCGCCTCTTTTTCTGAGTTACATTGGTCTTTCTGAAGTGTATTGTGAATGATCGCGAAATCATTGATGTTTGCATCTTCCTTATGTATAAGGATAGTGCTTACGCCTGATTCAAGTATTAAATCAAGGTGATCTTCTTCTATTATGGTTTCACGGTCAAGGACAATTTCGTTTCTCTCAATATATACAACCTCTCCGGTATCTTCATCAACGAAATCTTCATTCCATGTCTTTAAAACCCTGGCAGCAAGACGACTGCCGATACATTTCTTAATGTTTGCCTTAGTGACCTTTATCTCGTTGGCAAGGCCGAATATATCGAGAATATCCTTGTCACTCTCATAACCGATAGCTCTTAGCAGTGTGGTTACAGGCAATTTTTTCTTTCTGTCGATGTATGCATACATGACATTATTGATGTCAGTTGCAAACTCGATCCATGATCCCTTGAACGGGATAATTCTTGCGGAATAAAGCTTGGTTCCGTTAGCGTGCATGCTCTGGCCGAAAAATACGCCGGGAGACCTGTGCAGCTGAGAGACCACTATCCTCTCGGAACCGTTAATAACAAAAGTACCTCTTGGGGTCATGTAAGGAATAGTCCCCAGGTACACATCCTGAATAACCGTGTCGAAATCTTCGTGTTCGGGGTCAGTACAGAAAAGTTTGAGTTTGGCCTTCAGAGGAACGCTGTATGTAAGTCCTCTGTCAAGACACTCCTCTATGGAGTAGCGAGGCGGATCGATAAAGTAGTCGATAAACTCAAGTACAAAATTGTTACGGGTATCAGTAATCGGAAAAATTTCCTGAAAAACTTTGAACAAACCCTCGTTCTTACGATTCTCAGGGGTAGTCTCAAGTTGGAAGAAATCCTTAAATGACTTCAACTGGACCTCTAGAAAATCGGGGTAATCTAGCAGTGCCTTTGAAGTCGCGAATGAAATCCGCTGATTATTTGATTTTTGCGACATTGTGTGTGGATTGGTTGAAAATATACTAAAATAACGACAAAAAGGCTTAGAGCCTTAAATGGCTCTAAACCTGTTATTGTGCCCGATCAACGGGGTTTTGGAGTTATTTAACTTCAACTTCTCCGCCAGCCTCTTCGATTTGTGCTTTTACTTGTTCAGCTTCGGCTTTGGAAACTTTTTCCTTGATAGCCTTAGGAGCTGCATCTACTAGATCTTTAGCCTCTTTAAGACCAAGACCAGTGATCTCTTTAACGACTTTCACGATCTGGAGCTTAGCCTGGCCAGCAGAAGTGAGGATTACGTCAAACTGAGTTTGTTCTGCTTCAGCAGCAGGAGCAGCACCGGCTGCAGGAGCGGCAACAGCAACAGCTGCAGCAGCAGGTTCAATACCATATTCTTCTTTGAGAACCTTTGCAAGTTCTTGTACTTCTTTTACAGACAGGTTAACTAATTCTTCTGCAAATTTCTTGATATCTGCCATGATTGTTTTAAATTAAAAAGTTTATATTATTATTACTCTTTTTCTGATAAGGTCTTTACAATACCTGCGATTTTGCCGCCTGCATTCGATTGGAGTGCAGAAATAACGTTTTGAGCAGGAGATTGGAGCAGACCGATAATGTCACCGATAAGTTCTTCACGTGACTTGATTGAGATAAGTGCATCAAGCTGGTTCTCACCAACATAAGCGCATTCTTGTACAAATGCTCCTTTGAGCACCGGTTTGCCATATTGCTTGCCGAACTCCTTGATGAGCTTTGCCGGAGAGCTTACATTTTCAGTAAACATAACAGCAGAAGGTCCTTCAAGAATTGGGAAAAGCAACTGAGCCTCGTTAAGGCCTTTTTGTTCCAAAGCTTTACGCAGCAAGGTGTTTTTAACAACAACAAGTTTTATCTCTTTTTCAAAGCAGGCACGGCGGAGCTTAGCTGTATTCTCAGCATTCAGGCCTGAAATGTCAGTAAGATAAAAGTTTGGAGTATTAGTTAATTGCGCTGCCAGGCTTTCAATAATCTGTGTTTTTTCTTCTTTTCTCATAAAACAATTTATTATTCAGCAGCACCAATTGACTTGCTATCGATATTTATACCAGGGCTCATAGTAGAAGAGATGAAAACACTCTTCACATAAGTTCCTTTTAAAGCTTGTGGTTTGAGTTTCATGACAGTCTTGATGAACTCAAGAGCATTCTCGGCCAACATCTCTGCAGCAAACGATACCTTGCCAATGCTGGCATGTACGATTCCCTGCTTGTCAACCTTGAAGTCAATTTTACCGGCCTTAACCTCTTTGACTGCGTTTCCTACCTCCATGGTAACTGTGCCTGTCTTAGGGTTAGGCATCAGACCGCGAGGACCGAGAATACGGCCGATAGGACCAATTTTAGCCATAACTGACGGTGTACAGATGATAACATCTATATCAGTCCAGCCTCCTTTGATCTTTTCGATGTATTCATCCAGACCAACATGGTCTGCTCCTGCTTCTCTGGCCTCAGCCTCTTTATCAGGAGTACACAGCACCAATACACGTACAGTCTTACCGGTTCCGTGAGGAAGAGTAACAACGCCGCGTACCATTTGGTTAGCCTTACGAGGGTCAACTCCAAGACGCATAGCTATATCAACAGAAGAGTCAAACTTCGTGAAGGATATCTCCTTCAGAAGGTTGCATGCATCTGCCAATTTATACTGCTTAGTAGAGTCAACTTTAGCGTATACTACTTTTTGATTTTTTGTTAGCTTACTCATTTTCGCAGGATTTATTATTTAACATCTTCCGGAAACTCTCCGGTAACAGTTATACCCATACTTCTTGCAGTACCTGCAACCATTGACATGGCTGACTTAAGGGTAAATGCATTCATATCAGGCATCTTGTCTGTAGCTATTGCACGGATTTGTTCCCAGGTAACCGAACCAACTTTTTTACGATTAGGTTCAGCGGACCCGGATTGGATCTTAGCAGCTTCCTTCAACTGAATGGCAACAGGGGGTTGTTTTACGATAAATGTAAATGACTTATCGCTGTAAACAGTGATAATGACAGGTAATACTTTACCGGCCTTATCTTGGGTGCGAGCGTTGAATTGCTTGCAAAAATCCATTATGTTTACACCCTTGGAACCCAGTGCAGGTCCTACCGGAGGTGAGGGATTAGCTGCGCCGCCTTTAATCTGCAATTTAATGAGAGCGGCAACTTCTTTAGCCATAATGTTTGATTATTTATTCTTTAACTACTTGAACAAAATTCAACTCTAAAAGAGTCTTTCTTCCAAAAATTTTCACCATAACCTTCAGTTTCTTCTTGTCTTCGATGATCTCCTCCACAGTTCCGTCGAAACCGTTGAAAGGACCGTCTACAACCTTAACAGGTTCTCCTACGATAAATGGTGTGATGTTTTCCTCCTCCATATCGGCCAGTTCGTCTACACGACCCAGGATACGGTTCACCTCGGACATTCTCAATGGAACGGGTTCTTTGTCCTTACCGGCCTTCTCAGAGAGAAATCCGGAAACATGAGGAAGATTTCTGATTATGTGCTGAATCTCCCCGGTAAGAGCAGCTTCAATAAGGATATAGCCCGGATAGAAAATTCTCTCCATGCTGACCTTCTTGCCGTTTTTTACCTGATAGATCTTCTCGGTCGGGATAAGAACCTGGGATACATAGTCTGTGAGGCCCAATCTCTTGATCTCATTTTCTATGTACTCTTTGGCTTTCTTTTCCTTACCGCCGGCAGCCCTTACTACATACCACTTTTTGGAAATTTCACCCATAAGATTAGTACAGCAAGTTGTAAATAAAAGTCATGATGTTTCTGAACGCAAAATCCATCGCAAAGATCACAACTGCGAAAATTGCTGAAGCGACCATTACAACGATAGCGGAACTCTGGAGCTGAGCCCATGAAGGCCAGCTAACCTTTTTCACAAGTTCTGTGTACGATTCCTGAAAGTACAACTTAATTTTGTTCATCTTATAATGATTGTCGGCCGAAACAATGGAAGCTTATTGCCTCAACCGGATTATTACTACCGGGTCGTAACCCCCGGTATTGCAGGGGCAGAGCGATTCGAACGCCCATCAACGGTTTTGGAGACCGCTATTCTACCCTTGAACTATGCCCCTAAATATAAAGTTAGCCACCAAGGGTCGGTGACTAACTTTGTATGTTGTAATTAGTCGATAATCTCAGTTACCTGACCTGCTCCAACTGTACGGCCACCTTCGCGGATAGCGAACTGGAGACCCTGGTTGATAGCAACTGGGTAGATGAGCTCAACTGTAATAGTTACGTTATCACCCGGCATTACCATCTCTGTTCCTTCAGGAAGAAGAATCTCACCTGTAATATCCATTGTACGGATAAAGAACTGAGGACGATACTTGTTGTGGAAAGGAGTGTGACGGCCACCCTCGTCTTTCTTAAGAACGTAGATCTCAGCCTTGAACCTCTTATGAGGAGTGATTGTACCAGGTTTAGCAATAACCTGACCTCTCTTGATCTCTTTCTTGTCGATACCGCGGAGAAGAAGACCTACGTTGTCACCAGCCTCACCTCTGTCAAGAATCTTACGGAACATCTCAACACCTGTAACAACTGATTTCTTAGGCTCTTCACCAAGACCGATAATCTGGATCTCCTCACCTGTCTTGATAACACCTGTCTCAATACGACCTGTAGCAACAGTACCACGGCCTGTGATTGAGAATACGTCCTCAACTGGCATAAGGAAAGGTTTGTCTATATCTCTTGGAGGAAGTGGAATGTACTCATCAACTGCGTTCATAAGTTCCATAACCTTATCTTCCCACTGTGGATCACCGTTAAGAGCTCCCAAAGCAGAACCACGGATAACAGGAGCGTTATCACCGTCATATTTATAGAATGTGAGAAGCTCACGAACTTCCATCTCAACGAGGTCGATCATCTCAGGATCGTCAACGATATCAACTTTGTTCAGGAATACAACGATTCTAGGAACGTTTACCTGACGAGCAAGAAGGATGTGCTCACGTGTCTGAGGCATAGGACCGTCAGTAGCAGCAACAACTATGATGGCACCGTCCATCTGGGCAGCACCTGTAACCATGTTCTTAACGTAGTCAGCGTGACCCGGGCAGTCAACGTGTGCATAGTGACGTTTCTCAGTCTGATACTCAATGTGTGCAGTGTTGATAGTTATACCACGCTCTTTTTCCTCAGGTGCGTTGTCGATAGAGTCAAATGAACGTACCTCAGAGAGGCCCTTACGAGCCAACACCATGGTAATAGCTGCAGTAAGAGTGGTTTTACCATGGTCAACGTGACCGATGGTTCCGATGTTTACGTGCGGCTTGTCTCTTTTAAAAGCTTCTTTTGCCATAATAGTAAATTTTAAATTATAATGAAATATTTACACACTTGTAGAGCCGGTGATGGGAATTGAACCCATGACCTCTTCCTTACCAAGGAAGCGCTCTACCTCTGAGCTACACTGGCTTACTTAGAGCGGAAGACGAGGTTCGAACCCGCGACCCTCAGCTTGGAAGGCTGATGCTCTACCGACTGAGCTACTTCCGCAATAAAAAAACGTGGGGAGAGCAGGATTCGAACCTACGAAGGCGTACGCCAGCAGATTTACAGTCTGCCCCAGTTGGCCACTTTGGTATCTCCCCAAGATTCAATTTGTTCAAAAAACGTAGAGCCGATGGAGGGATTCGAACCCCCGACCAGCTGATTACAAATCAGCTGCTCTGGCCAACTGAGCTACATCGGCATGCTTGTTATTGCTCTTCCCTTTTTGTTTTAGGGACTGCAAAGATATAGGTTTTTGATTAAACTCCAAAAAAATTTTAGACAAAAATCATTAAACCGATTCTATATGCAAAAAACGCTGCTATCCATGCAACCAAAACGGTTGAAAGTATTGATAAAAGTGCCCATTTCCAGGTCTTTGTCTCTTTCCTTATGGTATAGGCCGTAGCAATGCACGGCATGTAAAGCAGTGAAAAAATCATAAAAGACAGCGCATTTGCCTTGTTAAAGACCTTCTCTGCCTTTATCCTGCTCATAAGAGAGGTATGCTGTTCATCGTCAGGGTGCCTGTTGTCCTCAGCTTGGTAAACGACGCCAAGGGTACTGATGATAAACTCTTTTGCTGTAATTCCGGTGATAAGACTGACACTCATCTTCCAGTCAAAACCAAGAGGGGACATTACAGGTTCAACACCTTTCCCGAAATGTTCAAGGTACGATACCCGTTGCGGATCCGGGTTATTTCTGTCCTTGAGCGGAAAATAGTCAAGAGCCCAAACTATAATGACAGCAAGAAGGACTACCGTGCCAATCTTCTTTAGGTATTCCGAGGCGGCATCCCACATATTGGCAACAGAGCCGGCCAGGGAAGGTCTTTTATAGAAGGGGAGGGGTATCGAGTAGTCTTTAGTCCCGAAATTGAAAAATATTCTTTTGAATATCAGAGCCATTATAATGCCGGTTATAATGCCTCCAAAATAAAGCAGACTCAGTACCAACACCTGGTTTTCCGGGAAGAATATTCCAGAAAAGAGGAGAAACGTAGGTATTCTGGCACTGCACGGGATATATGGAATCATAAGCATGGTCAGTATCCTGTCATATTTTCTCTTTATGGTTCTTGTGGCCAGTATTGCAGGGACGTTACATCCGAAACCCATAAGAAGCGGGATGAATGAACTTCCGTGAAGCCCGATGTGATGCATGTAGCGATCCATAAGAGTTGCAGCTCTCGGAAGATACTCTGTCTCCTGAAGAAGAGATAGGAAGAAAAATAGTATCAGAATATTCGGAAGAAAGGCAAGTACACTTCCGACACCCATGATAACACCCTGTGTCAGAAAATCATTCAGCCAACCCTCCGCCATATGCAGGTGAATGGATGTAGCCGCCTGGTCCATAAGCCACTCAATGCCGGCCTGCGGATATGAGCCTAGATTGAATGTACAAAAGAAAATACTCCAGATGATTCCGATAAAGATAAGCAAACCCCACAGAGGATGAGTAAGAATAGCGTCAAGCCTGGAGGTCTCCTCCTCGCTCAGCTTTCTCCTGCGACCTTTGCAATGCTCCTTGCGGTTAAACTTAAGATCATGCAGAGATTCTGCACCTTGTATCGGTTTAAATTCTTTGAAGTTTCGCTGCCCACTTACAAACTCTTGTTTGAAGTGGCTGTGCTTGTGCCCAAGCCTTTTGTCGCTATGATGTTCTTTTTGAGACATTAATAATCGTTTTCAGTATGCTCTCCTCATCAAAGTTGCACTCTTGCTGGAGTTCCGGTACGCTCCCCTGTTCAATGAACTTGTCGGGAACACCCATTGCAGTAACCTTTACATTATAACTCCCTGCTGCAACATATTCACAGACTGCCGAGTGCAGACCGCCGAGGATTGTACCGTCCTCAACGGTTATGATGTTGCTGCATTTAGCTATTGCATCATCAAGTGCCGACTCGTCAATCGGCTTAAGAAAACGCATATCATAGTGGAGCACCGGTATCCCCATCCCTCTGGCCCTCTCTGCCGCCCGGGCAGCATTATTACCTGCAGTTCCGATGGTAAGAAGTGCGATTCCTGTACCATCAACAACAATCCTGGCCCTTCCTGGTTCAATTTTGTTAAAATCTCCCCTCCATTCAAGCCCCTCACCGTAACCTCTCGGATATCTTATAACTGTCGGCCCGTACTCCGGAAACATCACTGAATACATCATATCCTTGAGATCAACCTCATTCATCGGCGCGAAAACCGTAAGATTGGGGACACATCTGAAATATGAAAGATCAAAGACCCCATGGTGAGTTGCACCATCTTCACCTACAAGTCCGCCTCTGTCAAGGCAGAAAATAACTTTCAGATTTTGAAGAGCCACGTCATGTATCACACTGTCATAAGCCCTCTGCATAAAACTTGAGTAGATATTGCAGAAAGGGAGTAATCCCTGTGAGGCCAGTCCGGCAGAGAATGTCACGGCATGTTGTTCAGCTATGCCGACATCGAATGCCCTGTCCGGCATCTCCTGCATCATCATATTGAGTGAGCAGCCCGAAGGCATGGCCGGGGTAATACCCACAATTTTAAGGTTCTCTTTTGCAAGCCTTACCAGAGTCTCTCCAAAAACATCCTGATATCTGGACCTCTTTTCAGTCTGATTCTTTTTCCTTATACCGGTGAAAATGTCAAATGTACCGGGAGCATGCCACTCGACCTGATTATCTTCGGCCGGCTTATAGCCCTTTCCCTTGGTTGTTATAATGTGCAGGAGTTTTGGTCCCTTAATCTCTTTTAGGTTGGCAAGAGTGGTGAGAAGCTGGTCAAGATTATTGCCGTCAATGGCTCCGAAGTATCTGAATCCGAGGGATTCAAATATAGAACCACTCTTGAATATAGCCATCTTAGTACTGAACATGAACTTCTGCAACAACATTCTCAGCCATTTCGAACCAATCATCTCCCATGTCCTGTTCTTGACCTGGTTGTATGTACGGGATGTGGAGATCTTCAGAAGATAGTTGTGAAGAGCACCGACGTTAGGATCAATTGATATCCCGTTGTCATTGAGGATAACCAGAATGTCGGATTTCATTGCACCCGCATTGTTGAGTCCCTCGAAAGCCAGACCTCCGGTCATAGAACCGTCTCCAATTACAGCTACTATCTTATTATCTTTTCCGCTAAGGTTGGAAGCAACAGACATCCCGAGTGCAGCGGAGATAGAGGTTGATGAGTGTCCGACACCAAATGCGTCGTACTTGCTCTCCGATATTTTCGGAAAACCGCTGATCCCTTTGAATTTTCTGTTATTCTTAAACTCCTCCCTTCTTCCTGTCAATATTTTATGAGCATAGGCCTGATGGCCGACATCCCAAACCAGTTTGTCTTCAGGAGTGTTGTATATGTAATGGAGGGCTACTGTTAGTTCAACTGTTCCGAGGCTGGATGCAAAATGTCCGGGATTGTTTGCACAGCACTCAATTATATATTCCCTCAACTCATTGCAGACCTGGTGCAATTCACTGTTATTCAGTTTCTTTAGGTCTTCGGGGCTATTAATGTTGTTTAGGATTTCCACAATAATTTCTCGCTATTCTAATCTTGCAAGGTACAAATTATTTGCCATAAAGTTCAATTTAAATTTTATTTTGCAGATTGGCTAAATCGTATTAGTTTAGTAATTCCTTTCAGAAGATACTTATTATATAAATAAACTCAACAGTGGAAAAAAAACTAACTCTATTGAAGGATAAGTCGTACATAAGATGGACCGTACTTATCCTCCTGGCACTCATGATGTTCTTTGCATATATGTTTGTCGATGTACTATCTCCTTTACAAAGTCTTTTACAGACAAGCAGAGGGTGGACTCCTGAAAATTACGGCACTTTTGCCAGTTCCGAGTACTTCCTGAATGTTTTCGCACTATTCCTGATTTTTGCAGGTATCATCCTTGACAAAATGGGTGTAAGGGCAACAGCCCTGCTCTCCGGTTCTATAATGGTGATTGGGGCTGCAATCAAGTATTATGCTGTTAGCCCCGCATTTGTAGGTTCCGGAATTGAAGCAATGCTCGGTTCATGGTGGACATCATTCCCGGCTTCTGCGAAACTAGCATCTCTCGGATTCATGATCTTCGGATGCGGCGTAGAGATGGCCGGAATTACCGTTTCTAAAGGAATTGTAAAATGGTTCAAGGGAAAGGAGATGGCTTTGGCTATGGGTATCGAGATGGCAATTGCCCGTCTTGGCGTGTTTGCAGTGTTCAGATTATCACCAAGGTTTGCCGAAGCTTTCAATGGAGATGTAAGTGCCCCGGTACTTTTAGTCCTTATCCTTCTGTTCATCGGTCTCATCTGCTTCATAACATACTTCTTCTTTGACAAGAAGCTGGAACAGCAACTCGGAGAGAGCGGAGAGGAGCCTGAAGAACCGTTCAAGGTTAGTGATTTGGGTATACTTTTCACAAGCAAGACATTCCTTATCGTAGCAGGTCTTTGTGTACTTTACTACTCTGCAATCTTCCCATTCCAGAAATATGCAGCCAATATGCTGGAGTGCCGTCTGAGCATCAGCAGCAAAGATGCAAGTGATATCTTCTCTTACTTCCCGATAGGTGCTATGGTATTGACCCCACTTCTCGGCGGTTTCCTTGACAAGAGGGGAAAAGGTGCTACCATGCTTATATTGGGATCTTTACTCATGATCGGGTGTCACCTTGTATTTGCCCTCACACCTGCAGCCTACTTCTCAAAAGTTGTTGCATACTCGGCAATTGTCGTTCTGGGAGTAAGCTTCTCACTCGTTCCTGCTGCTCTATGGCCTTCAGTTCCAAAGCTTGTTGAAAACCGTTACCTGGGTTCTGCCTACTCGGTTGTCTTCTGGATTCAGAACATAGGTCTGATGCTATTCCCAATGCTTATCGGATGGGCACTGGCCGAGACAAACAAAGGAATTACAAATCCTCTGGAATATAACTATACTGTTCCTATGTTAATCTTCGCCTCTCTTGGAGTGCTTGCATTCGTGCTCGCAATCTGGCTTAAGGGTGAGGATAAGAAGAAGGGATACGGACTGGAACTTCCGAATATAAAAAACTAAAAGTGATAAGTGATAAGTGAAAAATTGATAAGTGAATAGTGAGAAAGTGATAAGTGATAAGTGAGAAAGTGATAAGTGAGAAAGTGATAAGTGATAAGTGAGAAAGTGATAAGTGAGAAAGTGATAAGTGAGAAAGTGATAAGTGATAAGTGAGAAAG